>ERZ809224.223-NODE-223-length-59220-cov-8.722015_pt1 | contig 59220 bp, 42 predicted proteins | sample MGYA00520513_ERZ809224 | MGnify/ENA primary metagenome ERZ809224 (study PRJEB31576, sample SAMEA3212658) | Homo sapiens | biome: human-gut; feature: human gut; material: fecal | place: Sweden | collected 2012 ... | reverse complement strand
GGGCCGAATAAAAACCATTTGGTACTTTGTGGATCCTTCGGTTAAGGCAAGAGGTCTGGAATAAAAGTGCCGGCAGGTTTCTCTTCTGTTCCCAAATGTAGTTCTCCCCTACCACCTCCAGATTGTCAAATATATCATATTCGCCATAGAAGACCGTATACTTTTTATTTTTACCCATCCTGATGAGCTCGGGGTCATACTCAGGAGAGTACTTACGTGCGATATCCAAATCCCTTACCAATAGTTTCAAGTAACGCGATAGCGCTTGTATTTCATTATTATCACCTTTATTATTTGCCTCAATCAATTCCCTTTCCTTGATCTTTTTCCTGGCATACAACCACCTTATCAGATTAATGTGCTCCGGATCCATTTCATCTTCCATATCAAGGATCCACTTCCCTGAAGAATGGGTGGGCATATCGGTTGAATAAAGCTGCCCGTGATGCCATGGAGAATAATCAAACTCAGGATTACCACGCAAGGCCGGAATAACTTCTCCTTTTATCTTATCGTAATTAAGGAATTTTGCCTCAGGCCCCACTACCCAGTCCAGGCTCATCGAATTGGCTGACATACCATGGTTAAAACTCAAAACGAACATGATGGTACCATTCCAAAAATGGAAAGCATTCTCCCATCCTTCGCGGAGTGGTTTACGTTTCGGCATTTTGAATCCCATATCTTTGGAGGCTTTTTTGCCCACCACGTAATGAATACCTTCATGGTAACCCCACTGGGATAATGCGTAACAAATAGCTGGCAGTGTATTGGCCCATGCCTTGGAGTAGGTTGGTGATAAAAGCGCGCCAGTGCTGCCCGGCATACTCCAAACGTTTTGGATTATTCTGCGGGCATCGAGCCCCTCGCTTTTACCGGTTCCCCGGGAGCAGACATAATACTCATCATGGGCTGAAATTATCATCCCCTCCCGTTGCATGCGGTTAAAGAACCGCAATACCCTATCCTGGCGCTTGTGGAGTGCATCTATTATTTTACTGCGGTATGCCTCTATTTTATTCATCTTCCTGGATTATTTCTGCATCAATGATATCGGTTTTTATGCCAAACCTTTTTCTCAACTCCCGGCGGCGCTCCTCAATATTATCGATGGGGTCAATGTTCAGGACGGTTACATCGTCCGTTGGTTCAAAATTGGGTGGTATCATCTTATCCCAGTCCATCGGATCGATATCATCCTTATCCAGGTTGAATGCCTTGATTAATTTATCATTTATTACAGCTACGGATTTTGCGTCCTGGGCCTGCTGTGCCCATTTTAAGGCCTGCATGGAAGACTCATAGACCAGGTGGCGAATCCAGCTTTTGGTGGCATTTTTCATATTTCCCAGCAATCCCTGGACTATCTCCACATCATTATAAGCAGCCGAACGGTCTACCTTTTTAAATGCACCATCCCCGCCCGCCATGATAAAATGTACCATATCGCGAACCGACAAAAAAGGATCATCCAGCCATTTGGAATAAACCGCCATCCAGCGGCGTTTAATCTCCATTTCATGGGCGGTAAGATGCTTTCCCGCCTCTTCATCCGATTTAAATAGATGAAGATATATTTTATCCTTGGTCTCCAATTTGGGGAGTGCCAGTGGCATGGATATCTTCTTAGCCATTATTTTTCATTTTATCGTATATACCTTCCAGATAACTTACTTTGGACTGCCATTTTTCAATACGGCGCTGGCAGTTACGAATGGTATTTTTACTTGCATTTTTCTCCCGGGCATTTTCAAGTGCGTTAAGTGACCTGGTCAAACTTTCACGGTTACGGTATAATGCTTTCCTTACGTCTTCCAGGGCATAGTTATCGGGCAAGAGTTTAGCGTATGTATTGACAGGCTTTTCATCTCCAGCCTGACTTTCGGGCTTATTTTTCCACAGTTCCCTTCTTTCCCCGGAGAGCATACATACGGTTTCGGCAAGGGCTTTGCGCTGCTCATTGGTAATGTGTGGACTTTTCATTTTGGCAAAAGCATCTGCTCTTTCCGGAACCAGGTCTTTAAGTCTCTCTGATAGATTGGTAAGTGGAAGATCTCGGAGAGGACTCTCAGATTCCAAGGGCTGTGGATCCACCGCGTCAAGTATCATATTGGTACCCTTACCCAGGGATGAGAGATGAGACAATGAACTCAGAAGCACGGAAAAGGCCGGAGAGTTTTTGGCAGGGTTCTGGGTTCGGGATAAAAAGTCTATCGTAGTGCCCTCTCCACCATAAGAAGCCAATAGTTCAACACCTTTTTTGAAATCTACCGGATTTTGGATATAGGCTTGGATATCGGTCATAATTAAGATTATTTGAAAAAGGGAAGATCAATAAAAGTCTTCCCTTTGGTTAAAAATAAGCATGTCATCATTGGCTATCCTTCAGCAGGATAAGGATCGTATGGAGTTTCTCCTTCCGGAGCTTCCATATTAATAGGGGTTACCAGATATTGTTTAGGGGTGAATGCAGCAGCTACGCTAACCGTGAAGCTGTATCTTTTGGCGTCCGTTACCGCGGTACCGGAGTCAAAATTGGCAATCACCTTACATTTTAAAAGTTTGTTGCCGACCATCATTTGACGGCCGTCATACTCCTGGAAAACCATATATCCAGGCTGGTTGAGAACATCCGCCGCAAAAGCATCTGCTTCCACTTTGTCTTTTGTGGCAAATTCAAAAGTGGGTGCAAAGCTCTCAGAACCTGTTTCTCCCTGGGTTGCTGCGGCATAATGCGGTGTTTGCTCGATGGCGTCTATAAAAGTTGGTCGCCGGGTATCCTTAAAAACAAACTTGCCGGTCATGGCGCATTTGTCGGACGGAGCCTCATCGGTGGTTTTCCTTTCCGGTACTGCGGTAACGTCACAGTCCTTAATAAACATTGCGCGTGTAGGGTAGCCGGCTATAATATTGTTATTGGTACATTCACCGGATTCGATTACATCGGGGTTATAAGCCATAATTTTTAATTTTATAATTTAAAATAATATGGTGCGGTTATTGGCCACCGCACCCAAAGCCTTTTTATTCCGAGAGCGTTACCCCGTCACTTACTTCACTGTAGTAAGTTTGGTCGTTATAGGTTATAAAAGCGATAAAGAATTGAACCCCGCTACCCGTGGGAAGAGTGGCTGTGAATTTCCCCTCTCCTGCAGTGCCGGTAACCACATTGGTACTTTCTTTCAGGTCAGCAGCATTGGAGGACGTTCCGTATTTAAAACCATAGGCGGGCGCCTGATCAAGAGTAATGTTAGCCGAATATTCTGCGGAAATATTTCCCAGGTCAGCTGCCGGTTTTTCAATTTCCACGACTGGGGCTACGGTGATCATTGAGCTCACATCACTGTAATATGTATTTTCCCCGGATTTCATTTCCGACATGAAGTAATAACTTCCTACCGGCACAGAATCAATTTTGCCCTGGATTAGACCGTTGTTAAATTCCACAGTATCAATGGAAGCGCCTTGTTTCATCACTTCGGGATTGTTGCTGGCATTGTAATAGATCTTAAATGTGGGTGCATCCAGATCCTGTCCGTTAGGATACATGATTGAGCGTATGTAATTGGCTGTAAGTGACGGTACGCCAAGAGATGCCACGGAAATATTTTTGGACTGGTCCGGATTTACCATGCTCCAAATTTCGTTGGATTTATAATCACCGCTTAAATCCATAGGCGTATTTACTCCTTCATTCATCATGAATACATGAGGGGAGAATCCTTTTATCCGGGTGCCCATTTTGGGCTGGGAATAATACTGGATATAGTTCGGGTTTTCGAACGGGGCTCTAACCTGGAATATGTTCACGTCCGGAGTATAGTCAATACCGAAATCAAAGAGATCGCGCATCTGGGGATCTTCGTATTCACCGGTAAGGAAAATGCGGTCTCCGTAACCCATGGCTACGTGAGTGCAGATCTCAAGGCTCCGAAAATGGCCATCTTCCTGTAATCTTTGGGTAACAGTGGCCCAGTCAGGGTCGCTAAAGTTATTAACCTTTACTTTATAGGCCTGTAAAACGGCTGACATCACGTCGTTTGTGATCCTGAGCACGCATCGGCCCGCACGCATTTTTGGGGATGCTTTACGCAACCATTTTAGCAGGTTATCATAAGCATTAGTACCGGTGTCAGAATACGCCAGGGATCCGGAAGGAACATAGTTGCCGAGATTTGCGGAAATTTCTCCGTCAACAATGGCATTGTCAATAATTGTATTAAAACCGTCAAAACAATCCAGTGGTGTGGTACCGGTCTCATTGCGTTTTGCAAAGAACATGGCAAATACGATATCTTCCATCAGGGTGCGGGTTGCATTGGTCAAAATAATGGATTCAAGGGGGATATTATTCATCTGCGGATCGATGTGGATCCCGCGGTTAAAGAGTACCTTTTTCTGGGATTTCTTATCCTCATACAGAGTAATATCATCATATAGATTGATATAGCCCCGTTTGAGTTTAAGCATATAGGTTTTGATCTTCAAGAGTTCGCGATTGTTTTTGATGTCGAACTGATGATCGTAAGGACGTAGCAAGTGCCCCCTGCGGACCAGGGTTTTGATTTCATCATCCTCATTGGTTTGGATGACATTAATTCTTAGCGCTTCGGATACGTCCTGCAGGCTAATGACCATGGTGGTGTAAAGCTCAGGATTATACCGTATGGCTGCCTGTCTGAGGCTGGAAAGGTCAACAAGATTTTCGTACATTGTATATAAAATATTAATGGTTTACATTGGGTTATTAAAGCATTCCGGCTTTTTTCAAATTAGCCTTTGTTTGCTCGAGATTTCCTTCGACAAACAATTCCTTAAAGGAATCTTTTGTTTGAGGATCGTCGGCAGTGGGTTCATCCTGAGTGGCACCGGGAGAAGACGGATCAGAGGCGGGGTTAACTTTTAAATTGGTAACCTGAGTTTTTAACTCCTGGTTTTCGGTCTGAAGATCCGTTATGGTTGTCTGCAGCTGCTGGATAGTTTGGGTTAATTCGTTGATTTTAGAAAGCAGATCCTCGGATCCGGAATCGGAAGTTTTTTTACTTTCCAAGGCCTCAATGATTACATCTGCGGTGATATCCTGAGTAGCTGCGGCTTCGCATCCGGTTTCATCACCACCGGCAACTGCAGCAGTAATTTTGGCAAACTGCTCGGCTTTATACTTAAGGTTTTCATACTGGTCGTTTTGTAGGAGTTTCATATTATTAAATTTAAAGGGTTATAAAATTAAGCTGTCGATGATCTGGTCAAGAGAATTAATGCCATCGATCAATCCCAATTCAAGGGCTTTGGGTGCAAAATAAGTTCTGCCGGTACCCCACTCCGATTGATCCGATTTTAGCTTTTGGCCTCGGTTTTGCTGTATCAAATTGATAAAATATTCATTGTATACGTCGATATTTTCGACCATTTTTTCATATTTCCCTTCCAGGGCTTCACGGTAGCTTAGGTTTTTATCGGTCGACTTAGTGGCGTAAATCGTATGGATATCGATGCCAACAGATGCGTAATATTTTTCGTAGTCTAATAGACGAATGTAAGTTCCGATGCTCCCAACTTCACACATGGGGGTATTGGCAAAAATCAAGTCGCAACATGCAGCTATTCCATAGGCGGCGCTAAAGGCATAATCTTCCACGTAAGCAATAACCGGCTTATTTTTTAATTTCAAAGTTTCGGCCATCATCTGGAGGCCGCCCCATTCTCCGCCCCCGGATTCAATACGTAGAATTATTCCCTTTATGCTGGTATCCTGGTATAATTTTTTCAGCACTGCCGAATAAACATCCATGCCGTAATAATAAAAGTACTTGTAAATACTTCCGTAAATAGAAAGTATGGCGATCCCTTTTTCTTCCTGGATTTCAAAATCCCAGGGAATATCATCATACCAAACATCAATCAGGTCATAATCCTTTTTGCCGGCAATAACCTCAATCTTTTCGTTACCATGAAGTACCTTGGCGATAGTGGCCAAAATACTCGGCACTTCGCGTTGCGAACAAAAAAGAGGCGTTTCCAGCAGGTGTAGCATAGGTATTGGAATTTGAATATACAAATTAACCACCTCAAAATGCCACAACAAAGGACTTATTTATTACTGTAATGGATAATAATATAAGATGCTATGGGTTAATACGGCATTAAAATTTAACACATAACCCCTGAACGAGGTTTGATCATCCCCTATCCGGTTTTCATATTCGAGGGTGAGAGGTGCATCCAGGCTACCACTTACCCATACCTTGTTATCCGTATCGGATAGCAGTAAAACACCTCCATTAACCTTAAAATTATTCAAATAGTTGTTTAACTCGTCGGTAATCTTATAATGTGGTATCCGGACGGATACAGAATGGTCCACGGTTTGAAGGCCATTTTGAATAGCCGGGGTGAATTTACCTGTCAACTCCGTTCCTTGGTATGGAATCTTAACAGGAGTGAAACCGGATGATAATTGAATATTTGCACGGGATTGCTGCAAATTGATCACAATGGCTGCTATATCGGGGATGGCGATCATTTCTGCAGCGATAAATCCAGATATGTTATCCATAATATATAGTGTTTTTGAGGTTAAAATTTAAAGTCCTGAAATCGTGACTTATTATTGGAAAATTTATTCAAATTTCATGATTAACTGCACATAATTTTGTACCTGGGTAGGTATGAATTCCTCAATGGTGTTGCTGGAATTATTCTTTAGTTTCATTCTCTGGTTTCTTTCCCGATAGTACTTTTTCTTTAGGCATTCGAAATACCTGGCATAATTTATTTTATGCTGCCGGCAAAATACTAAAATCCCGTCATTCACTTTGGGATTGGAAACCCTGCTTTTACTATATGTACGGTTTGAGGTCCACTGATCCATAAAAGTAAAGAATATGGAGTCGAAATATTCCATCAGGCACCTTTCGATTTTAGGGAAGTGAAATTCATTGATATAGACATTACCGCGGATATCAGGGCCTGTGTGGTGGCTGTAGTGTTTTAACTCTACATCAAAATATTGTTCCCCGGTATAAAGTTTGGGTGTATAATCCCTGGGTATTCTTTCTATAAAAAGGATGATGATGGATCCCAGGAAGCTCCGCAGGGATGAATTCGCTTTTGTGGATCCGGAAATACCAGTATAGAATTCCTGGAGGTAAGGTTTTAATCTTATAGTTACGGTTTTTTTGTCTTCCATGATTTAAGATTTAACAATTCGTGAAGTTTTGACGGGAATAGAAATTAAGTTCTTTTTAACGCGGTTTGCATTTTTTTGGTCGGAGCCTTGATTTTTTGGTTCCAACGTTCCAACAGTCCAACAAAATTTAATTTTATGTTATATTTTGACTTAAAGCATTGATAATCGGTGTTAATAACATTTAACATTCGTTGGAAAGTTGTTGGAAACAGCCCGATTTTGTTGGAAACAGCCCCTTTTTGGAGCGGTTTTGTTGGAACCAGGAAAAAATGACTAAAATCCTGTTTCCAACAAAAATGACCCCATTTCATACTGTTTCCAACAGGTTCCAACAAGATTTTCCTAAAGTTAAAATACATAATACAAATATAATAATTTAAATATCAATATAATATATAGATTATTTAAAGTTGTACTTTAATTTGTTGGACTGTTGGACTGTTGGAACCGGTTTTTGGCTTCGCGCTCAGAAGTTTTGTTTTTTTAAAAAAAGGGGTGCGGGGAAAATTAACAATAAATTACAATACATAAATAGTTTACAATTGTTATAATACTATTTAAAACTACAAGATAAAGAAAGAGATTGTGGAATCGCGGTTGGAATAATTATATACTACGTAAAGGTTGACAATGTGTTTTGTCGACTACCTTTTTTCTCATCATTGATTTTTTATCAAAACATCTTGATATATTACGTACCATATCACTATAGTTATCATTGCTTTCTGTTTTACCATTTTCATCAGTTTCATCCCACTTATAATAAAATGGCTTTATTGAATAACAATTTTCATGTTCAAATAATGTATTCAATAATGTTCTGTCGGAATTACCACATGAATGACCAAAAATAAAGATCTGATAAGGTTCCGAATCTATAAAACTTAGAACTTTCTTATAATTATCTGTATTGAGATACTTAATTGATTTTATGTTTTCCAGATAATGATTATCTTTGAGTTTTTCCAGTTCATTATATCTATCACATAGTTCATCTCCATAACCAAAAATAATGGGATTTTTTTGATTATTTAGCTCCCCATGAATATGCACTTTTGTGGTTTTAATATTCTTTGTGGTAGCATGAATAGGATTATCATAATATTTATCAGTTAAAGTATAATTAAAATTCAAAAACATTATATTATCAGGCAGTAAATCAAAATTATAAGGATGAAGGTTTAACTGTCTTTGAAAATATTCACGGTTTTCATAATTACCATAAAACTGTAATTCTTTATACTTCATTTTTGTTTCTTCATCAAATGGATTACTAGGATTATGATAACCGTATTTTAAATAGGTCTGAAATTGTGAATATTCATCATTTGAAATTAATTCATATCCTTCTGTTGTGAAATCATTTTTATTAAATTGAGAATATATATGTTCATATATTTCATCCTGTCTTTTTATAATATCCTCATTTTCTTCATACTCTTTTTGTATATCATTTAAATAGAGTTCCAAACGATTTTGGATATCTTTGAAATCATCATTTAATTTATTTATAGTAATATTGATTTTCTTGATTTCACTTTTTAACTTTCTGCTTGTTAATTTGGAACAATTACAAAGTAATTCATAGTAAATTTCTTCTACATCATACCATGTTTTGAGATTTTCTTCGGTTATAGCATATAAAAATTTATTTCTGAATTTCGATGACCAGTTAGTTTCATTTACACAAAAAACACTTTTGAAACCTTGATAATTTTTAACTGTATTAAATTTATAAAAATTTTCATTTGCTATAGAAACATTGACCATGCTATGTGATCCTATATGATGACTAGTATTTGGTTTAAATGTAATTTCTTTTAAAATTTGAGACCAAAGATTTATCAAAAAATCATTATAACTAGATTTTAAACCATGCGCTAAATCAAATCCATTGCCAATTAAAATAATTCTGTTCATTTCTAAATCTTTATGGCAAAAATATATTAAAAAATGAAAAAACAATAATGTAATATCAACAAAATGACGTTGATACTATTTTTATCCAAATAAATTATAGGAAATAACCAAACGCAAAAAAATGAATTTTCGGCAATTAGTTTATTTTATGTAAATCTTCGGAGGTGTTGGTGGTTTATTAAACTGGTTATATTTATCTATTACAAAATACTCCACAAGGACTTTGCAATTCAATATTTCCATACATTTCTTCTGGCTTAAATAAAATAGCTTTCGCTTGATTTTTAAATTCTCTCAAATTTTGAATTCCAGGAATAACATGATAATGTTCGACCCTTTGATCTTGGATACAATCTTCCAAATCAATAATTTTATCAAATGTAGCATCGTCAAGTATTGCCATAGCCTCAAACTCTTTTTTACTTTTATAAAAACACATATAGCATCCCCCTCTTTGCATATAGGGAGGAAAGTTAGGATATAAACCAGATTTTTTTAAAATCACCATACATGCATTCCGGTTAAGTCCATTTTCAGCTAAAGGATATGAGTAATTTACAAATGGAAGCAGTCCATGATTCCCCGTTCTTTTATCGATTTCATCATAATTTAATCCAATCATCAATTCCACTCCTTCGCTTTCAAATTGCCTTAAATAATTATCAATAGGCTTAATTTTAAATTCTCTAGTACAGTAACGAGCACTGGGAGAAGGAAAGAATTTCATTTCAACTATAGCATCCTTAAGGCTCGAATATCTTTCATTCTTAACTATGATAATTTTAAAATCAGGGTGAAATTTCCTTATTTTACATTCCACCGTTCTAATGTGCTCATACATCTCATGATGCTCTGTTCCGGTATCTGCAAATATTGCATCGGCAATACCACCCCATATTAAAGCCATTGTACAGCTTTCAATGCCGCCAGAAAATGATATAAATTTTTTCATTCACTAAAATAATTGCTGCTGGATGCCTATTTTCTTCCTTTTGTATGGTATCATTAATTCGCCCTTTAAACCCGATTTTAAAATGGATTTTGTATTTTCATCCCCAAACGCTACAAATATTGATCCGCAACCAGGTTGACCGCCTTTCTTGCCATCTTCTCTGAAAAAATGAATTCTCCCAGATAAAAAGAATATACTATCGGCATTAGGAAAAATAATATCTCGAAACATCTTGTTGTCGCATCGATTAAACAATAAGGCTATTCCATTATTATGAGCAGCCATTTTTTCAAGGAAATGATAAATTGTTGGATTCGAATAAGGCGGATTCAGCCAAACACGACCAAACCATTCTCTACTCAACCCATCGTCATCTTTAGTATAGTAGCATTTTGCAGATTTATTCAATGAGTAGGCAATCTCCGATGTACAGGGATCTAAATCAAACTCGCCCAAAGATCTTATAATATTAGGTGGAGTATACCATTCATTTGTTGTATTAATACCCCTTTCAAAAGTTAAATCCATTATTTAATATATTAGTGGGTAATGTGAATCCGATTTTTGATTCCTTATAAATTCTGTCCATTGCTCGGCCATTGCACGGGCTCCCGGATATTCACAGCTCTCATTTCAATTATTCTCCAAATACTAAGATTTGTTAGAATTCCATTTCTGATTGTAAAATCACCGGGTCTTCGTCGTTGACATTTATTGCCGGATTATAATCATCCATTTTATACTTCTCAAGATCGATATCCACCATTTCTTTCAGTTTATCATAGTCAAAACATAGCGCTGAAGTATTGGATGATGGTTTTTTCTTAACGAATGATACCGCGCCACCGGTTTCTTCCCGAGCAAATTCCTCCCACTGGAAACGCGTGGATTTTACCTGACCGATGAACGCTTCATGTTCTTCCAGATATGAGGTAAGATTTTGCCGTTTTAAGGCTTCCCCCCTGTGGAGATCCATATAATGGGGATGAATATTATTAATCCGGATGAACAGTACTTTCTTGAAATCCGGAAATACCTTTTCTTCGCTTTTGGTTTTATTAACCTGAAGTGTAATTTTGGAAACCGGTTCTATTTTGAAATCCCGGCCAACAAGGATTTTCTCCCTTAACATCAATGTTTCAAGGCTTTCAAAAAAGACAGCAAGCCGGTTTGCAGATTGAATGGTTTCGCTTTGAGCAATTATTTTGTCCTGGGCAAGTGAAAAAAACTCATCGTAGGTAAAAGGGAGCTTCAGATCCGGAATATGGTTTTCGATGAGCCTTACCATGGTCACAAAAAGTGAAATGGTATTGATTAAACGGTTTTCTACATTATTACCCGATTCAAGGAGAGAGTTCCGGAGATCCTTATATGTTTGGCGCTGGAGATCCTTATAATGTTTCTCAACCATCGGCCGGAAACGCAGGATCTCAACCAGGATATTAGTCAGTCCTGATATCTCTCGTTCTTTTAACTGCTGGAAACGCTGGGTTTGATCTTCTGTCCAGGCTTCATTTTTGGGCACCACGCAAATTACGCAACGGTTGAAGAGGCTGCCGTCATCACGCTCCGGGGATTCCTGACCCAGGATTACCGGCACCGCATTTACTTTAGAAATATCAATATCCTTGCTGCTGATATCCTTCCTTTTTTGTTTTCCTTCCCCATCGTATACGGCGGCTTTTAAGCCCTGGAATTTGGCATCACTAATCGTGTGGTCATTATACTCCTCAAAGACCACAGGAACGTCCCTGTAGCGTTCAAGGGAGGTAAAGAAAGCCGCATCCGTTCCTGAGTTTAGGTTGAATAATGGTGCATCTCTTTTCATAAATAAAGACCTGATACTGATCGCCACCTGGGATTTCCCCGAGCTGGTAGGTCCGGTAAAAAAAGGCGCGGTAAATAGCCTGTCAATGGGGTAAATCACAGATCGGAAAGAAGCCATAATGGCAAAGATCAATGCCCACTTTCCATTATCATTGATATAGTATACCTGGTCCATGAGCTCAGCCCAGGTCTTGAAGTCCGTTTTCTGGGATTCGTTGTAAACAAAATACCGGTCATTCTCATATTTGTCATCGCTCTTTCTCAGCCCGCTGTAGATCTTGCTGAATGCCGGAGAGTAATACAGTTTCTTATCGTGTTCCACAAGCCCGAATTCATCAGTGTATTTAACCTGCCCATGGCTGAAAATGGCATTGCTGAAGGCGTAAAATCCTTCGTGTTGCTGGCCGAATTCAGTGAGCTCGTATGCCGTAGGGAAACTATCCCCGTATGATGATAATATACTTTCCCACATTCCCGAGGTACAGTTGGTGAATAGATTGCTTCCTTCCCGAAATAAGGCTTTCTTGAAAGCTGTCAGATCGATCATAATATCTGACTTCATCTCGATGAAAAAACTACGGTTAAGGATCCCGTTATTGATCTTCATAACACGTTTGTTTTTTTCGGCATCAATGGAGTATATATGAAACAAAGGTTCTATATAGAAATTTCCAACCGGCATAAGTCCGCCATGGTTGTTCCGGAACACATACCCAATTTTTATTCCTTTTGAATTTTGCGCCGCAAAGAACCCGTACCGGTTAAAGAATTTCATGTCCACATATTCCGGAAGACGGTCAGGATCGAAGGTGAGTATTTCTCCTTCACTGATAATGCCATTCATGGACATTCCAACCCGGGTACGGTTCTTTTCAATATATGGTTTTAGTATTTTATCAAAAGCGGCTTTGGTAAGTCCGAGCTGATTAATGGTAGATGATATTTTCATCGAGCGAAATGACTCGTTTTCTTGAGATAAAAGTTCTGCCACATCCTCGATAGTTCTTTTTACCAGCATATCATTACCGGGATTATCAGCAATATACTGAGCGCTCAGGCTCACATACTGGTCATAGAAAGATATCTCGTCGTCATTAATGTCTTGGCAGGTGATATTGATCCTGTATCGGAAAAGTTGCTTTAGGAATAATACCTGATCGGTTGGCCTATTTTTTTTATCGTACAAAGAAAAGGGGTCAACAAAAAAAACATTGGTTGTGAGCACATTGATTTCCTGAAGATATACCTCATTTAATTTACCCTCAAAACAAATGGTATTTTCTTCGTCGTTGGCCTGCCGGGAAAGAAGTGTTTTCCGGTCGAAAGTTATGTTGACTTTATCATTCTCCCGAATGGCATCCCGTGCAAACTCCAGACCCAGCCATCCGTTTTTTGCCACCTCCAGGTGCTTGTTCTCCTCCCTGGATTTTGCCAGGATTTCATCAATGCTTTCAGCCGGGATTTGATAACCTGTTTTAAGTTCTGAAATATAGGCATTTCGAAGAGTGGCATCTGTTACCTTAAGAACCGTCGAAACGATTGATTTAATCATCTCGGTTCGTTCTATAAGATCACTTACAGAATCCCCGCCCAGAGCTTCATATATAAACCTGAGAATATCTTTCCTGTTTTTTTTGAAAAATTCTTTTACCTGGCTAGCAGTTTTGTTCTTGCAAAAGTCATCGGGATCCACTCCATCAGGAAGAGATATAGCCCGGACCTTCATGCCGGCTTCCACGAATATATCAATATTACGAAGCGCAGCTTTTGTGCCGGCCGGATCACCATCATATATGAGCACTACATTTTCGGTGAATCTTTTAATCATCATGACCTGCTCGCGACTAAAAGAGGTTCCGGATCCGGCGACCACGTTCTTTATTCCCAAATGGCTTAATGATAATACATCGATGTGGCCTTCCACCACCAGGCATTCATTTTGCTTAATGATATGCTGTTTTGCCTGATATATACCATAAAGGATTTTGCTCTTATTGAAAAGGGCTGTTTCTGATGAATTTTTATATTTGGCCACTTCACCACCCGAGATATCCCTCCCAGAAAAACCAATAACATGACCGGAAAGATCCTGATATGGAAAAATGATCCGGTTCTTAAAGAAATCATAGGTATTGCCCTTCTCGGATTTTGAAAGAAGGGAAGCTGCCAGCAGCTGGTCCTTATTATATCCGGATGAAAGGGCTATTTTTTCGAGACCCTTCCAGTCGTCGGGTGCATACCCGATTCCGAATTCATTTAAGGTGGTATCTTTCAATCCACGTTTGCGTAAATAATTGCGGGCATTTTCTGCTTTGATATTCACCCGGAAGTAATCAGCGGCAAACTTATTTAAAATCTGCAGGGATTCTTTTTCGGACAATTTCTCTTGCTGGTCCCGGGATAAATCAGTCTGCTTAACCTCTATATTATATTTTTCCGCCAGATACAATAAGGCCTCCGGATAACTCATCCCTTCATGCTGCTGCAGGAATGAAATGGCATCGCCTTTGGATTCACACACAAAACATTTAAAAATACCAAGCCGCGGGCTTACCAGGAGAGATGGAGAACGGTCGTCATGAAAAGGGCATAGCCCCACAAAATTAGCGCCCTGTCGTTTTAGGGTAATAAAATCGCCTATCACTTCAACGATATCGGCGGATTGTTTTATCTGATCGATTGTTTGCTGCAGTATCATTTTATATTTCGGTGAGTAATGGTTAATATTCTACTTCCTGTTTGAAAACCAGTATGACAAACCATCGCTTAAAAACATCGATTTTATGTTCTCTATACATATCCCTCATCAAGTTAATTGAATCAACCCTGTTCATACCGGTGTCTGTATACCAGGTATATTCCGGTATATTTTCAAGCATAATAGGAGTTGCGCTCACCAGTCTCATTTGCCTGCTGCAGGTTTTGCCGCTTTTAAGGATGAACTGAATTTGATAAAAATTACCCACTATATATTTTTTACTCAGCAACCGAACAGTGGTATGGTGCTCGCAAAAAAGTTTATAATTATAGTTTTTCCGGTAGTATATGGTCTCCATGGGCGGGGATTTATAATTAACTGATCTTATCCATGGATTTGGATCCGGCCGGTTCAACTCTGATGAAGACATTTAAATCCCGATTGTTTCCCCTGATAATACCCAGGCATTTTTCTGCTTTATAATCATCATTCTTGTCGATCTCGTTAACCATGCAGGATAATTGCCAGTTCAGTTTCTCAGCAGGAATAGTGCGTCTAATTTTCTTCTGGTTGAGATCACCGATCAGCTGGTCGGCCATGGCCCTTAATACCGGATTATGTTTATACTCTACCCGGTATTTATCAATATGATATCTAATAGTGGAAGGTTCCCGGCACAACAATCGCCCAATGGATCCGAGAGAATAATTGTTCTGGTGAAGGAAGTAAGAAATAATAAGTCTTAAATAGACCAGGTCCTGAACGCGGGATTCATCCTGAATTTGGTACTTTGTAAGTCCGAACTTTAATTCAATATTCTCGAAAATGAGATCTGCCGGATTTTGATTTGTGTTCATAGCTATATATTTAAACCTAATTTTTTACCCCATTTTACTATTAAATTCTCCGGATCTGGCTCGTAAAAGAATTTGCCGATTATCATCCATTTGATCGGCATGAATAAAAACATCAATACCAATACTATCAAGAAGAAAGGTGCTGTTAGCCTGAATACGGGTGACGGTTTAATTGCCTTTTCATATTCATATAGCTTTCTTTCGGAAAGGTATTCCGAAAGAGCATTCCTTTGTTCAGGAGATAGAGGAATCGAGAGATTTTTCAAATATTTCGCAATATCACAGTTTAAAGTATAATAGGGAACCGTTTTCATTTTAAAGATTGTTGCCATATAAATATATTTAGTGTTAATTTTTAAAGATATCATATTCCCTATCCACGCAATTTTCCGGAAGATCTTCACGGTTAATTCCGGCAGCTTTTAGTAGTGAATCTTTGAAATATACTTTGTAGACAGGTGTTACGCCTTTGGATATTTTATCAATATCCTGTAAATTTTCGAGATTAATCACTCCATTTATAAATTGCCATAAATATTGCCTATCGTATGTTCGGCCACTCTCCAAACCAACCTTATACAGATCGCAATAATACCTTGAATCATACATCATTTGTAAGCTATCAGAAAGATCTACTATCGGCTCAATGCTTGCCCAGGTTTTAAATCCGGCCTCGTGGAGCTCCCTCATACAATCTATCCGCATCTGATTTGAGGATGCACCACTTTCTAATTCATCATGACCTGTTAGAGTGAAGCCAATGGATACAATTTTTTCATAAGGAATTCCACCTAATGAAACATGAACAAATCTCCTTGTATACTTTGTATATTTGGTTAATATACTTACAGGGATACCATACTCAATACATAATTTTACTGCCCTATATGTTAATTCCCAAGTGTCTTCTACGAGTGGATCTGTTGTGAAGCTGAAAAACAATCCATTTTGCTGCAGGTCTTCTTTATTTATCACTAATTCTTTTTCAAAAATTTCCAAAGCATGAGCTTCGTCTTTAAAACATTTTTTTAATGTGGGCAATTCTCCTCCCATACGGGAAGATAGGATTCCTTTCTTGCAATAACAATAAGCGCATCCATTTGAGCATCCCACATAAAAATTACAAGCCCATTTTGAATACTCTGCAGCTTTTCCGGTTGGATTATAGATTGCTTTACCTTTAAAACTTTTCATAAAGATTGGATATAGGAAATTTCAAATTCTATCTTGTCATTAAGATCAGTATCTGCTATAATATTAACCGGATTATCTATCGGCACGATCCCTTTATCGGAAAAATAATCAATTTGCTTATTGCCATTTATTTTTAATCGCCCAACACCCTCAATGAACTCATCAGCGCCATACCGCGCTACCATACCCGCTATATTGCCGGCAAATTCTTCATAATCGCATTTGCATATAGCGGAATTGTAACCATCAAATAATTCTTTAAATTCTTCCGAATTTTCGTCAAATTCAATGACTACTTCTGCTTCTAAAGTGACTTGTATTTTCATTTCCAATTTACTTTGTTTTACTTTTAATTATTTGGTATTGGTATCCGATTTTAAGGTTGTCATTTATCAGGTCATATCCCATGGGGATGCGATGGCGGGATAACTCAACGGTTATTCCCAGCTCAATCCCCGGTTTTTTTTCCGGTATTTGATAAACCAGTGATCCTCCGGCTGAAATTCCCCATTTTGGTGATTTTACCAGGGTATTGGTTTTAGTGGTGGTTTTGATGGTTGTTTGGTTGAATACATCATAATTCAACATGGCACTCAACAACACATTACGGGCAATGACAATATCGATATTACCAGACATTAATGAATCCTTATGAGCAATGGAGTAATGTTTCTCAGTATAATAATCGTTTATTGTTTTGCCGGTATCAATGATTAATGTATCGGTATTATAGCATAAAACATATTGCGGTACGGGAAAAGTAATAGTGTCGCGGATCCGGAGTGTATCGGTTACAGTTCGAACTGTTTCTATATAATACTCTGCAGGCTTATTAGAACTACCGCACTGGTTAAATAGCTGGAAGATGAGAATAGTCGCCCCGGCGATAAAAGCCAGGTAAACTACCAGTAATCCCTTTTCAATTTTCAAATTCAATTCCATAAACAAAAGATTTGTGAGTCAACAGGTTTTTGAGAAAAAAGAACTTCCCTTTTTTATGGAGGTGGTTCTCCCATAGTCCCGGGAGGTTGTGTTAATTAACATTCCCGGGAAATAATTATTTATTACAAAGTAGCCCCGTATTTATGGGATTTATCCCTTTCATAAATATTCAATTTTCTAAGGTTTTTAACTCTTACCATGGGCTTAAGATAGAGCATATCCGAATTGTCCATAATGACATAAAAGATTTTTTTACGTGTGAGTCTGGCCAGAAAATTCTCTATTCTGGCGCCTTTGCTATCCGGCCAGTCCCAGTTAAAATAGACCTTCCGGCATCTGAAAACCAAGATGAAGCCACATAAAATCATGCACCGGATCCAGCTCCAGTTGGTTTTACAAAACTTCATAGGATTAAAAATGATGGCATCCGGAAATTCCTTGGCAATACTACGTTCGATTGCCTGAAATTTGTTATAGCAATAAATATATCCCCTTGCCTGTATCTCCTTGCTTATTTTGCCGGCTATGTAGATTTTTGTTTTCATAATAATCTGTTTGATGTTTGCTTTCACCGGGAGTGATGTACAGCTCCCGGATTCAGCAACCTAACGGTAATAATATCTCCTGCCGATTTCGGCTCCGTTTTATCTTTAAAATTTTAAATTGTGTTCGATGGCGAATTTAGCAATGCCTATTTTGGTCTCGGTTTCAATCTTAGGACCAATATTATTGATATGCTTCCTTACGGTAAATTGTGAAGTGCCGATAATATCAGCCACCTGTTTGTCCGCCTTGTCAGTGGCAATGATGCTGGCAATTTCTATTTCCCGGCGGGTTAATGAATACTTATTATGCTTACAGATGTATTTTTCACCGATACAATGTCCACGCTTTTCACAGCTGATGAATTCTTCATTAACCTTGCCGGCCGGATCCACATCGCAAAAATGATCGTGGCCACTTAACTTACATTCGATGAATTTATAAATCTGACGAAAAACATTATCACCGGACATTAACCGGAGACCTACCTGGTACTTTGGATTGGAATCAATATGTGCAAGGATTGCGTCCAGTGCATGTCCGGGAATATCCGAAACAGTATAGCATACTTTACTCTCTCCATTGGTGTAACAGATTATCGCATCATCGATGGTCATAAATTCCGCGGCATTACTTCCGGGAACCAGATAACAGGGAGCTGTGGTTTTCATGATATCAATTTTTCGATTCTGTTTTCGATCCGCTGTTTTTCTTTTTTGCGCTCCTCCAAAATATCGATAGCTTTTTGTAAGATTGCCACATTTTCACGCTCTCCGGATAATACCAGACGGATATATGCTTTTGAAAACTGGGCGCCACTCGGTTTTAAAACTGAAACCTGGATCACATCCACATCGGAAGGAATGAGATGTTTTTTAAGCTTTTCTAATGTATCTTTATTCATGGTTATATGGTATTGATAATACGTATGATTTCCCTGACGGCGATTAATTCATCCAGGCATTGACAATATTCTTCACCGGTATTTGGAAATTGACTTTTTTGTTCCTCAATTTCGTCAGCCATCACAATAAGTTTATTTCTCATTTTTACCAGTTTTTGGTAGTTTTCCGAAGTCATAATCATTTTATAGTATTTTTTTTGTTGTTTTTATGTCGTTTTTTTGTTGCGTTTTATTTATATTTGAGTTGCGTTCAAAATTAATTTTTGTTGTCAATGGGAGCGCAAATATATAATAAATTGATATTATCGTATAATGAAATGAGTGAGAAAAAATCAAATATTACCATAAAAAAAAATATATCATTGATACTTAATGAAATAAAATTACACTATAAGATTGGAACCGATGCTGAATTTGCTTCATTTTTAGGAATAAATGCACAAACATTATCGAACTGGAAGGCAAGAAATAGTTTTGATTTGGAACTTATACACTCAAAATGTGTAGGAATTAATGCTAACTGGTTGCTTACCGGAGAAGGTGAAATGTTCATAAAATCTTCAAACAATAATGAAGAAATTACTTTTTTAAAAGAAAAAATTACTCTTTTAGAAAGTATAATAAAAGATAAGGAGCAAATAATTATTGAAAAAGATAAGATATTAAATATGCTATCTGACAGAGAACATATTACTGATGTAAATAATAAATCCCAGACCGGTTGATATGGATTGGCCAAAGCCGTAATTTTATCCTTTTTTTCATAGTTTTCCGAAGTCATAATCATTTTATATTATTTTTTTTGTTGTTTTTATGTCGTTTTTTTGTTGCGTTTTATTTATATTTGAGTTGCGTTAGATATTATTTGTTGTTGTCAATTTAAATACAAATATATCTCAAATAGCAATATAAAGTTACATTTTGAGATATTAAATTATGGAAAGAGCACATAGCAGACTGATTTACAATAGAATAAAATTTGCTTACAATTTAAAAAATGATTTTGAATTAGCAAATTTTCTTGGCACTTCTCAAAATGGATTATCTACTGCTATAAGCAGAAATAAAGTAAATTGGGAAATTATTATCTCAAAATGTACAGACCTATCGATTGATTGGCTTTTAACCGAGAAGGGATTTACATTCCGAAATCCTACTAAAAATATGGAAGAAATTTCATTTTTGAGAGATAAAATCGCACTTCTTGAAGATAAAATCAAGGATAAGGAAGATCTTCTGAAAGAAAAAGATAAAATCATATCTATGCTTACTGAAAAAACTTCTCAAAATAACGATGAGGAGCATTTCAGGGTGGGATAAATAAGGTGTCAGTGGAACTAATAGTTTTAACTAATTATATCCAATAAAAACTATAGAGGAAACGATGAAAAATTCTCCTCGTACTTTTATCGGCATAACCAACAAATCTGTAATCCTGGATAGGATTAAGACTCATTATAATATTAAGGCAGACAGCGAACTTGCATCATTTTTGGATGTAATCCCCAGAACGATTTGGAACTGGAGGGATAAAAATAAAATTGATTACGAAATTATATATAAAAAATGTAAGGGTATTAGTGGAAATTGGTTATTAAGTGGAAAAGGTGAAATGTTTCCTTTACCTTCAGAATTAGAAAAAGAAAATATTTATTTAAAAGAAAAAGTCAAACTTTTAGAAAGTAGAATTAAGGATAAGGAAGAAATTATTAATACTAAAAACAAAACAATTTCATTGATGGCGGAGAAAGTGCCAAAAAAAGTATTCGAAGATCAGTCCTACATTGCGTTGTAGGAGACAATTTCAGATTGGTCTTCGAAAATGAAAAGATAACCATTAATCATACCCGGGAAAAAAGAAAAGATAAAATCATAATCACCGATATGGGTGAATTATATCCAAAAGTAAGATATCTATATTATTATAATAAAAAAGATAAAAAATGAAAAAGTATATTCTATTTATTTTAATTGGCTTAACAATGGCTTCCTGTAATAAGGAAGAAAAAGAGCGAGAGGAAAATAAGGAAGAAATATTAAATATGTTTAGGAATAATAAGTTTATCTCTAACACAGAAGTCCCAATTACCATAAATTTTGGAAGAATTTATAGAGATCCACATCCAATGTTAGACATCGATTCGGTTTTTATAACATATGCTGACGGATCATGTTCTTTTTATACCGATGGTATTCTTTCTGGGCTATATAATTATCATTTATTCCAAAATAATGATGAAATAATTTTATATCATGCAATTCCCAATGTTGACAGGAATTTTGTATATCATATACTTGATAAGCGATACAACCTCAAAATTATAAATGAAAATATTTTTGAATTGGGAGATCAGAATGGCATTATTAGCTTTTATAAATATAATTAATAGTCTATTAAAAACAAAAAAATGAAAAAGTATATTCTATTTATTTTAATTGGCTTAACAATGGCTTCCTGTAATAAGGAAGAAAAAGAGCGGGAGGAAAAAAGAGAGCAGATTTTGAAAATGTTCACAGAAAAAATTTATGAATCTGATCAAGATGATCCTTATATTATTAAATTCGGGAAATTGTATGATACCAGTTATGCTATCTATGATATTGATTCAAATTATTTAGCTTGGGCTGATGGTTCATGTGTTTTAAACATTGTTTTTGGATCCAATGGTTTTTGTAAATACCGATTATCTGTTAATAATGATGAAATAGAATTTTATGACGCTACAATCGATGTACCAAACAACAGGGTTTACTATTCCTATTTTAAATCTTATGGATTAAATATAATTGATAATAAAAGTTTTGAATTAATAGAAGATAGAAATACTATACATTTTAATTATATTTCCGATAATACTCAAAAAAAGCAAATAGCAAATCATTGAAATATAATATCATACAAGGGGTGATAAATTTCGAGTCTTCTCACCCCGACAAACAAAAGACTGATAATCAACAGGTTAAAAAACAAATTCTCACAATGTGAGAATTTGTTTTTTTAATGTCCGAAAAAATCAATACTGAGGAAGTTTAAAGTAATGATTACCAAAGACCGCAAAGCGGGGAATCCCATAATAATATCTTAGATTCCACGCTTTATTGTAGTACAAAAGAAAAACCTATCACTGGTACTTCTTATTTTCTTCTATTAGTTCCTCGCTAAATTGTTCCGGTGTCAATGGTGAAAAAAGTTCTATTAAATTATCTTCAGGATCGCGCAAATGTACCGTGCGCATTCCCCAATCTGCCATATCTGTAGGTTCATTAACAAATATCACACCCTTTTCTTTCAAAGCGATATAGGTATCATCCACATTATCCACACTGAATGATACGAGTGATTTTTCACGGAATCCTGCAGGCAATTCTTTATCAGCATTACCCACGGAAGGCGCCATCCAGTCGGATACAAAAAGAGCAAATCCTTCTATTCCGTCCGCTACCTTAAAACTGGCATATCCACTGTTTTCATCACCCCACGCCGGTTCCAGGCCAAGCTGTTCAGAATAGAATTTAAAACATTTAGAAAAATCCTTGACTAATAATCTTACGTTACTAAATTTCATTGTTGTCTAATTTTTATGGTTATTTTTAATATTTGTTCTAAAAATATTCATTATCAAAGTATGTAGAAGGTAAAGTTGTGCAGACTTGCTTTCCTACTCCGTTTCCGGCACATGATGAATCGCCGTACTCACAAAAGAATTGAAAGTACCGTACTGGCTTTCGGTGACCATACCCCGCTCCAGCATTCGCCGGGCTATAAAGTGCATTTCCGTACGGCGTTCCGGTGTAACATTCCCGTAAACATCCAGTGTGCGGGCATAACTCCGGGGCGAACGGATCAGGGTGGCTAAATAAACACATTCCCCGAAGGAAAGTACATCCGGGGATTTCTGGAAATAGAATTGCGAAGCTTCGTATAATCCGTGTACGCCCGGTCCCCACTCTATAATATTGGTGTATATTTCGAACATCCGTTCTTTCGATATAAGATGCCGGGATTCTATCAGCCATACCAGTATCATCTCTTCTATTTTCCGTGAAGCGACCTTGCGCTTATTCAGGAAAAGATTTTTAACCAGCTGCATGGTCAGTGTACTGCCTCCTCTGGAAAATTTACCCCGTTGTAAATTGACCGCCATTGCTTCCCGGATGGAAGACGGGATAAAACCCTGATGCCTGAAAAAAGAAGGATCTTCCGCAGCTAAAATAGCATTCCGTAAATAAAACGGAATTTTGTCGAAAGGGATAAACGCGGGATTTTGATGAGAAACATGCAATTTTCTGAATGAACTGTCCTTGTGATAACACATATATTCAAAATCCCCGTTATACCGGGTAAAAGCAGATATGGAAGCGGGGGATAAAGACAATTCGGGACCTGCAAGCCGGAAATGGAACTGCAGACTGTCGATGTGGGCGAAATCGCAATCAAAAAAGAAAGCGAAATCCATTTTACCGGCAATATCCAGATCGGGAATAACCTGGAATAATCCTTCCGGAAACGACCCGAAAAGAAGTTCCGCATCCGCGTCGCGTTCATTGACCGAGAGCATCAGTCGCCAGTCTTCCGTTTTTTCATACATCATATAAGGGTGGACAGTAAAGCCGTTAACAGTAATGGCGGAAACGGAATCCACCACTATTTTTTCAGGGAAAATATCCACGTGGCACCTGAGCGAAGCCGAATCTATCTTAATTTCCCGGTCGGAAAGTTGCGGATGGAAAATATGGCACGGACCTATCTCCGCTTCGGCGATAAAAGCAGTCTGATCTTTTCTTCCGGGAAGTAATTGGAGTCCGAAACCGCAATAGTCCAATCCCAGTTCCAGGTCAAGAGCTTCTTTCAGGTAGGGAAGCTGCATCCGGCCAGTATCTTTCTCCTGCAAACGCAATTGTCCCGAATACCTGTATTTTTCAGGCTCAACTTTTCCCGTGAGTTTCCAGTGCGATAGCTGCTCCCGGTCTCTCAGGTAAAAATCCCCGCTCATCACCTGATCCGTAATAAAAAGCGTATCCACGCGCAAAATATCGGCATTTTCGGCTCCCTGTAATTGAAACGATATGGAATTAACATTAAATTTGTCAGGCAGATAACGCATAAAAGAGGTAAGAAAACCCTGAAGTTTCTCCGGTAATCCCGCCATGCTTCTTTCGTCCGGTAAATTTTGCTTCACCGACCGGGAATTTACTGTGACCGGTTTCCGGGACGGATAGTGTATGGAGGCATAGTCCAGCCCTATCTCGCCAGGATAAGGATTTAGCTTTTTATTCCTGAAATAATTGATTTTGACGATAAGATCTTTAGCCTTGAAAAGCGTATCCTGACCGGAAATTACCGTCATATGCGGGATAAATATTTCGCGGTAACGCATGAACCGCATTTTGTCCATATTGACTTCAATATGATACTCCTTTTCGATCTGCGAAACTTTCCGATGGATATATATTTTTACAAATAGAGGGTACAGGAGCAAAAGGATCAGGATCACCAGGAAGAATGCCAGCGGAGCGATCCACAGCGCATTTTTGCGAAGGACCGTTTTCTGTCGGGGATTTTTTTCTTTTGGATTTCGCATTAATCTTAACTATAACGGACAAAAATATACAAAAATCGGCATATCCGTACACATACCGTTCAACTTTTAAGCCTCCAAACAATAATAGAAAATAAACAGTTCAAATTCCCGATTTTTTTTGTATCTTTGTCGACTCAATTCAAATGAGGCTCTTTGAGTTGAATATAAATCAGTTAACCTCAAGTCAAACCCTTTTAAAATCAGATTTGCTTTGCAAATCAGCAATTTACATGACAGAAGAAACAAACAAAATGCCTGAGGATGTTAACTCTGAGCAGGTAACAAACCAGGAACCCACTACGGACAATCAGGAAAATCAACAGGAAATCCCGCAAAACGAAGAAATCGTACCGGTAGAAGAACCTGTAAGTGAAGAGATTGCTCCAATGCCGGAACCACAATCAGAAGAGATAGTTCCGACGGAAACCGCTTCCGCAAATAATTTACCGTATGCGGAAGAAAATACAAATACCCCGAAAGCTCCCAGAAAACTTCCCGAAGTGGAAAACGCTTACGGATCCATTGAAAACTTCAATTGGGACTCTTTAGAAACCAAAGGACATAAATACAGCAATACAGAACATGAAAGATTAGAAGAACTTTATACCAAATCTTTCAAATCTATTGATGAACAGGCCGTGATCACGGGAACTGTGGTTTCTTTCAACAGCCGTGAGATCGTGGTCAATATCGGTTTCAAATCCGACGGTGTTATCGCTGCTTCCGAACTGCGTTATAATCCCGACCTTAAAATCGGTGACCAGATCGAAGTTTACGTGGAAAGCCAGGAAGATGCTACCGGACAATTATTGCTTTCACATAAAAAAGCACGCTTACTTAAATCCTGGCAAAGGGTTAACGAAGCTTACGACAACCAGGAAATTATCACCGGTTATGTTAAATGCAGAACCAAAGGTGGTTTGATCGTGGATGTATTCGGTATCGAAGCCTTCTTACCGGGTTCTCAAATTGATGTGAAACCGATCCGCGATTACGATATCTATGTGGATAAAACCATGGAATTCAAAGTGGTTAAAATAAACCATGAATATAAAAACGTGGTGGTATCGCATAAAGCGCTTATCGAAGACGAACTCGAAGCTCAGAAAGCCGAGATCATTGCCAAACTGGAAAAAGGACAAGTACTGGAAGGTACCGTTAAAAACATTACCAGTTACGGGGTATTCATCGACCTGGGTGGCGTGGACGGCCTTATCCATATTACGGACCTCTCCTGGGGAAGGATTATCCATCCGGAAGAGATCGTACAACTCGACCAGAAGATCAACGTGGTTATTTTGGATTTCGATGAAAACAAAAAACGTATCGCGCTCGGCTTAAAACAATTAACACCACATCCATGGGACGCTTTGGATCCTGAATTAAAAGTGGGTGACCGCGTTAAAGGAAAAGTAGTGGTTATCGCCGATTACGGCGCTTTCGTAGAATTGTTACCGGGTGTTGAAGGATTGATCCATGTATCAGAAATGTCATGGTCGCAACATTTACGCACCGCGCACGATTTCCTTAAAGTAGGAGACGAAGTGGAAGCCGTTGTACTGACCCTTGACCGTGAAGAAAGAAAGATGTCTTTGGGTATCAAACAACTCATCCCGGATCCATGGGCGAACATTATGGAAAAATATCCTGTAGGATCCAAACATACCTCTATCGTTCGTAATTTTACCAATTTCGGTATCTTCGTAGAACTGGAAGAAGGCGTGGACGGATTGATCCATATCTCCGACCTTTCATGGTCGAAGAAGATCAAACATCCGGCTGAATTTACCAAGATCGGAGAACCCATCGACGTTGTAGTTCTGGAAGTGGACAGCGAAAACCGCCGTTTAAGTTTGGGACACAAACAACTGGAAGAAAACCCGTGGGACGTTTTTGAAACCGTTTTCACAGTGGGTTCCGTCCATGAAGGTACGATCATCAGCCAGAACGATAAAGGCGTAGTCGTTTCATTACCTTACGGTATCGAAGGTTTCGCTTTCAACCGTTCATTAATGAAAGAAGATAAGACAACCGCCAGGGTTGAAGAAACATTACCGTTCATGGTAGTGGAATTCTCCAAAGAAGGTAAAAAGATCAACCTGTCCCATGTAAAAACCTGGCAGGAAACCAAGGAAGAAGAGACCAAACGTTACCAATCGGATGAAAAGAAGAAAGCTAAAGAAATAGCCAAGATCAATGAAAATACCGAAAGGACCACCTTGGGTGACATCGAAGCTCTAAAGAACCTGAGAGATGATCTCGAAAAAGAACAAGCGGAATAAGAATCCCTATAATTCAATAACAGGCTGCCCCATAAAGGCAGCCTGTTTACATTTAAGGAATTCCATAATGAAAAAAATAACATTTTTTACCTCTTATTATTAAAAAATAGAAATTTATCAAATAGAAATATTGGCTAATTCATTAAAACAGGAATTATATTCTATAAAAACGGAGTTACCCTCAAATTCAATAAAATATTAATCTAAATTATTATTCATGAAAAAACTGAACTTAATGATGCTCGTAGTTTTATCCTGGGCATTAATGACAGGTACGGCGTTTGCCACAAAGGCAGGAACAGGAACTTCCCTACAACCCCGGCTCACGCAGGAGGATGAATGCGACATTACGGAATTACCCTATTCCGAAAGCTTTGAAAATTCGGGCACGTCGTTCCCTCCCTGCTGGAACTATCTGCAATCGGGACAAAGTACCGCAACCCTTGTGAACAACGAATACCATTCGGGTGCCAATTCTCTTAAGATAAGCGGGAAATTAGGCGAGAACGCTATTGTAGTTTCACCCAAATTAACCGGCATTGATCTTGACTTTACCAAAATCTCTTTTTATGTGAAAAAAGGTACCAATGATTTAAAACTGGAGATAGGATATATGAGTGATCCAACGGAAGCGGCTGATTTCCATCCTATTTATACGATAGAAAATATCACGACAACCTGGGTAAAGCATACTGTATATTTCAATGGTCAGGAAGGGGAGTATATCGCCTTCCGGATTAAAGATCAAAACAATTGGTCTCCATCTGATGTATATATAGATGATGTATACTGGGAACAGGCCGAAGACTGCCCGGATCCCCGCAATCTTAGTGTAGGCAACGTAACCAGTTTTTCGGCTCTCGTAGAATGGGAAGCTTCGCCCACTTCCAATCCCCACAACTATGAATTGGAATATCAGCAGGAAGGTGCGGAAGAATGGACTTATGTCACTGTAGAAGGTAGAAATTCCCAGAATATTCCCGGTTTGAACGCCACTACTAATTATTTAGCACGGTTAAGGGCAAATTGTAACGAGAGCGGTACCAGCGAATGGGATACTGTTTATTTTAGAACACTTTGTACCGAATATTTTCCGACCGAGATTACCGGAAATTTTGAGCTCAATGTAGATCCTTATAAAAGTTTACCAAGCGAATTCCAATCTTCTTATTCATATTCTCAGCAAATTTATGAAAAAAGTTATTTGCAGGATATGGAGGGCGAAATCAGTGCGTTATCTTTCCAATATTATCAATGGGGAGCTGATACTGAACGCGATATCGTATTATATCTTGCCCATAGTGATACCAATGCCTTTGCTAGCAATTCCTGGATTCCTTATGAAAATTTGGAAGAGGTCTTCAGAGGAAAAGTATTATTTACCATCGGACAGGACCGGTGGCCCACTATATATTTTGACCGCCCCTTTACTTATAATCCTGAGAAAAACCTGGTTATTGCTTTCCTTGACAACAGCGGTTATTCACCAGAATTACCGGGTAGCCCGAGGTGCATGGTAAGTATGGTAGAACATAATTCCACTATAATAGCAAGTGGTAGCAATCCATATAATCTTGAGCAATTTACTTCTACAGGAGCCCTTTTCAATGTAAGAAATAACATCAGGCTGTTAACCTGCGGAAATACCGAATGTGTCGCTCCCCAGGTAGAGATCCCGTCGCAGACCGGTAATATTACCGACGAGACTGCTGATGTGACCTTAATACCGTCCAATTACGGTTCGGCGTGGGAAGTAGAATACAAAGTTGACACAGCTACAAACTGGACAGTTTTCGGCATCGTAACCGAAACCGATTTCACCATTGAAGAACTGATGGCCAGCGCCAATTATATGCTCAGAGCCAGAACCGTATGCGGCGAAGAAGATACCAGCGCGTGGTCACCTATTTCCACTTTCACCACTTCCTGTGGTATGATCAAGAATGACACTTTCTATGAAGATTTCAACGCTTCCTCCGAATTACCCGAATGCTGGAACCTGATTCACAATATCAGCGGTCCTCGAACTCCGAAAGTAGCGCCCGGCGAGGGTTTTGGCAGTTCCAACGGACTTAAATTGTATAGCAGCGAAGACCAGTATTGCTACATTGTTCTTCCCGAATTGGACGAATACAATATGTCTCAGGAGTTCGTATTGGAATTTCAGCTGAAAGCCAGCCAGGGCAAAATAGTACTGGGAAGTATGCTGGACCCGACCGACATAGCGACCTTTGAAGGCGTCGATACCATTGAAGTCACTATCGCAAATTTATGGACTCTCCATCAGATTGTTTCTTCTATTCCTGCCAACGGCAACACTTTCCTTGCTTTCCAATGGTTAGGAGGACAGGCTTATATGGATAATGTAGCTGTGAAACCTCTCTTCTGCATGACTCCTAACAATATTAAAACTACGGAAAGATCTGCCAATAGCTCCACCCTCGCCTGGACACAACCTCATACCGCAGAGTCATGGAATATTAAATATGGTGAATACGGTTTTGATCCGGAAAATGAAGAAGAGTATACCCTAATAGAAGGAGTCAGCAATCCTTATACTCTCACTCCTTTAACTGAAGGCTCTATTTATCAGGCATATATCCAGGCCCAATGTGGAGTAGATGATCACAGCGAATGGTCTGCACCTTTCACTTTTAAAACATTCTGTCAAAGTGTTTCCACTCCTTACACCGAAAATTTTGATGATAACACCACTATGAATCAAAATTTCCCGATTTGCTGGTCAAGACCTGTTACCTATGCGGCCGGAACTTTAGTATATCCTTTGATCGACACACGGGTTTCAGCGAGCGGGCCGCAAAGCCTGAAATTAGCTTCAACACCTGGCTCTCCGATTTTTGCGGTAACACCTCAGATTCAAAATATCATGAGTGAACATGAGATTATATTCTATCTAAGAAAAGATCACCCCAACGCAGGAAGCATGGATATCGGCGTGATGACTTCACCGGATGACACCAACTCATTCCGGCTTGTAGAAACCATCGTACCTGAAAATACGAACTGGAAGCGTTACACGGTTTCTTTCGAAGAGGTTGAAGGTAATGATCTTTTCATCGCTTTTAAACATCATGGCGAAATGAATAATCGTTATTTCTATCTCGATAATGTGACTGTAGCACCTATCGGAACCATACAGCCGGAGACTTACGACATCACCATTACTTCCAATGCCGGCGGAACGGTATTGCCGGGAGATACCACAGTGGAAGAAGGAACTTACCTTCCCATCACTTTCACTCCTGACCAGGGACACAGAGTGGAACGTATCGAATTAGATGGAAATACGATCCAGAGAGACGGCTTCCAGCACACTTTGGAGAATATCCAGGCAAACCACACTTTTAACGTAATATTTGCCGAACTATGCACTCCTCCCGCTGACATACAGTTTACCGAAATTACCGATAGTTCCGTTATCGTTACCTGGGGTGCCAATATTGCTGCCAGTCAGTGGCAAATCGAATACAGGAATATTACCGAAACCGAATGGCAAACCATCGATTGTGAAGAACATTGTGGTCTATCGAGGGACACTTTATCCGGATTAATAGCGGGAACAACTTACGAATTACATGTAAGATTCCATTGTGTAGAAGGATGGACTTCCTGGTCTCAAACCGGAAGATTCACGACTACCCTTTCCAGCTGCGGAGTTCCTTCCGACGTTACCGTTGAAGCTTTCGTCGACAGCGCGTTCATCTCCTGGACGTCAATTGAGGACATTGACGGATGGCAACTCGAATATAAGGCTGAAGGTAATGAAAGCTGGACCGTAGTGGATTGTACCGATGATTGTGACGTTACTGAAAAGGGATTACCGGAACTGGAATCCAACACCACTTATACCATAAGGATAAGGAATAAATGCGGAGAAAACTTCGGTAATTGGTCCGAAGATAAAACCTTTACGACGAACGAAGAGATCGGCATCAGGAAACATGACTGGGAAAACAATATTTCCATCTATCCTAATCCCGTGAATGAATACGTCTATATCGAAATCAGCGATGAACTGAAAATCCAGACTTTATCACTTTTCGACATCTATGGTAAACTGATCCGCACGGAACCGGTTAATAACCAAAATATGAAAGTCGACGTACAACCTCTTCCCGCCGGATTCTATTTCATCAGACTGGAAAACAATGAAGGAAGTTATACGAAAAAGCTTATCAAACGCTAATCTTATAAATGATTATAACCAAAAAGCTCATCCATTAAGGATGAGCTTTTTTTATTGGAATATAAGGTTAAATAGGTATTAAACGGAGCATTTTTTACCTTTCCGGATAGTTCCGGGAGTTTCATGGAAAATACGTTTACAAAAATCATTAAAATGAGAAGGTGAAGTAAAGCCGAATTCGAAGCCGATTTCCCCGAAAGTTTTGGTGCTACATTTGATCTTGTGGTAAATATTCCGTGCCATTTCATGTTGCATCCATTTATTTACCGACACGCCAAAAACCCGCTTAAATCTTTTATGAAATCCCGAAAAACTGTAATTCATCATCTCTGCGAGTTCTTTCGCGGATTTTGCCTGTTGATAATGTTGGAACACCTGTTCTGAAAACTGGAAATCCTTATTCAAAATGGGCTTGAAAAATATTTTCAATTGCTCTTTGGGATAATAAGCCCTGAGGATATACAAAAACTCCCTGACTTTTAATTCCAGAAAATAAGTACAACGAAGACCATCGTTCCAGTATCTGGCTAAAGAATTGAGGAAATCTTTTAATATTACGTTCATTTCCAGATAATTCAGGTCGGGTTTCTGATCTTCATTACTTTCATCGTAAAAATCTTCGAAGGTAAAGTGATCGCAAAATGATAAATTGGTAAGAAGTCTCATGGTCACTATCACACCATCTTCCAAAACATGATTCAAAATATTGGTACGGGCGGGATGGATCATAAATTGGCCTTTTTCCAGTAATTTTTCATCATTGATCCCGAATGAGAATGATATTTTTCCTTTAAGTAAAAAAATAATACAATTTTCAGAAGAACGATAATCAAAAGTCTCTCCTTTTTTGATTTTTTTGACTTTTATAAGAGCATTTTCTTTGCTGTAATGAAAACAGCCCAAATGTTCCTCTACATAAAGCAGTTCCGGTTTTACAATGCATTTTACTGTCTCTTTCTCCAATTGTTTCATAGGTTTTATTTTGGTTAGGCTTTTATTCTTTTTTATTGAATGAATAATATGCAGGAAATGGGAATATGTACTAAACGTAATTATTTAATTATAAGTATACATAATAATTAAAGATATTTTTTTATTTTTATATATTGCTGAAAATAAATAAGTTAAGCAATCAAATAATTCAAATAAATTGTGGTCATTTTTTGGTATAAAATGGCAATAAAAATGAACAATTCGTAATGATTAAATATTATTATATTCATAATGCATTAAAGGATGAATTAAGGCTCTGATTTATAATATTTTTATTCTATTATCCCCTACATGCATTCACAATTTAATAATAAATTTAATAATCCCGAAAATGCAAAAAAATAATATCATTGTTTTATCCTTTTTATTTGCCATTATAACATCTTTCATACCTTCTTCTTTCTCTAGCAATTCGTATTCCTTTTCATGGAATTCAAATTTTCCTGCAAAACCTCTGCATGCTGATATTTTGGACCGAAATTCAATAAAGGTAATCAGCCTCCGGGCCGTAAATGATTCCGCAAGGACTAATCCGCTTACCAATGTTACAGTGGATGTGGTACTCAATGATACGATAACCTGCGGGGACTATACCCTGTCTGTTTCACAATTCCCCGATCCGGTTACTATTGGAATAGCGGAAGTATTAAACAACAGGGATATCTCTTTTACACCGGCGCAGGGTTTTTACGGCATCGTTGAGATACCTTATGAAATAGATTGTGGTTCCGGGAATACCGGAGCCATACTTTATATTACGGTTAACCAGTACAACATCCCATTGAATGTGATACCCGCCGAGGAGCTTTGTACTACGGATATGCCCAGAGGGGTGGATTTTAGCCCGGATCTCCGTATTCAGGATGAAACCATTAACCTTAACGGATTTTCCATGCCGCTCGTGGGCGATCTGGACGGTGACGGAAAGCCGGAAATTATCGGGTTAGGACTTATGGCCTCAGGTGACGGGAGCGGAACAGGACTGGCCGGCGCAGGACAATATATCGCTATTTTTAATGGACAGAACGGTAACCCGATTTTAAAATTTGACCTTCGGACCTTACGCGGACCGAATGGAGAAACTAATTTCAATTACGGTTCTCTTGCACAGTTCAGGTTACGTGCTGAACCACGCCATAACGGTCCGTGTCACCTTGCTATCGCCGACCTTGACAATGACGGTATAGGAGAAATCGTCGTTTGTGAAACAGGTACGAACGGTCGTGTATATGCCTTGAAACCGGTTATAGATTCCGTTACCAACAACATTACGACTTTGACAAAGATCTGGGACGGCAATGATAACGGTGTACCCTATTCCTATAAATTACCGTTAACCGGACAGGACTGGACGGTTCTCGGGGCTCCTATGCCTTATATCACGGACCTTAACGGAGACGGTATTCCGGAAGTAATTGTATATAACAAAATATATAACGGTAAAACCGGACAGATACTGTTGGAAATGGAAACTTTGCGTTACTATATTGCGCAAGATTCCTATACGGCCAGCGAGCAGCTTACAAGAAGTCAATATTCTTATGTAGGTAGACGTCATGGCGTCGGCCCGGTAATGGATGACGGAACGCCGGTGATTTCCATTATCGATATAGATAATGACGGTGAATTGGAAATAATAGCCGGAATGAAGATCTATAAACCCGTGATCACAAATACTGACGGAAAGACGGGTAATTATCTCGTAACTCCGGTAGTACACGGCCCCCGCAGCGTTACATTACCCACGCGTGTAGGTAGCGGGAGCAGGACCTACCAGTTACTGGACGGGCATACTGTTGTAGCCGATGTCGACGGGGACGGATTCCTGGATATTATCGTACAAAGCAACATCACCAACAACTGGGATGATAATTACCGGGGCCTAGTGGTTGTTTGGGATCCCCGTTTTCCGGACAGCGTTAAAGCAGCTTCTATTTTTAGGGGATACAGCGCATTCGGGATGAGTTCCATACCGTTCGTAGGAGATATCAATGGGCGTTACGACAGTTATGATGGAACCAAGAAATTGCCCGAAATATGTTTCGTTACCGGAGTGCTCTGTTACGACAGGAGCGTGGATGATTATATCTCCGGAATCCCTTTTCATCCGTTATCTGCGGATACTTTAGAATTAAACAGCCGGTATTTCAACCGGGCTAACGGTACGGCGGCCGACCGTTGCCAGGGACATATTTTCTCCCTCACATTCCATGGTGACGAAACCACGCCCGTTCATGAAAGACTGAAAATATCATGGGCTATGGAACATGAAGATCGTTCGGCCAATACAGGGATCACTATGTTCGACTTTGACAATGACGGGATCATGGAATTATGTTACCGGGACGAGCAAAGTATCCGGGTTATATCACCCGCCATGCAGACTTATATCCGGAAAAATGTGACGGACGGACCTATCAGGTTCAGAGATAACCGTATTAAATCCTATACCGGATATGAGGCGCCGGTCATTGCCGATGTAAATAATGACGGCAGTGCTGATATCATCACACTCGGATATCGTGACAACGGGGAACATTCTTACGGATATTTGTATGTTTTCGAACATGCTTCGGGAGGAGATAAATGGGCTCCTGCACCTCCGGTATGGAATCAGGGAATCTATTTTCCCTTACAGATCAATGAAGATCTTACGGTTCCGGCAAAACCGATATCAACCTTAACCCAATTCCAGAATACTGACGGGGAAATCATTACGCCATATAACGGGAACTGGATACAACAGCCTATTGTCAAAGAAGGGAATCAATATGTTCCTGTGATCAGGCAACCCAACGCCCGTATAACCGATGCAATCGTTAACCTGGATCAGGCTCAGCAAACCATTGACATTACTTTAACCAACCTCGGATTAACCACTTTGAATTACCGGACTCCCCTATCATTATATATAGACAGTATATCTCCGGGAAACCTGATCCTGACCACCGAGATCGGGATTGATATTTTCCCGGATGACAGGAGCACTTTATCATTTAACTTACCCGCTCTTCCCAACGGGGAGACTTATAACGCAAGATTGATTTATATCCGGGTTATGGATGACGGAGTAAACTTTCCCGCGACCGGATACGACGATTGTGACTTATCCGGAAATGTTTTCGTCACGATCGATTGTCCCGATATGAATGTTAATATCAGCGCTACCCCCAGTGCGTCCAATATTTGCGGTTACAATGCGTCGGTATTACTGGAAGTTCAAAATCCCGCCCTTTTCGATAATCCGGAATATCAATGGTACCGGAATGACCTTCCGATAGAAGGTGCAGATTTGCCCATCTATTTTGCCACAACCACAGGTTCGTACAGGCTATATGTAATAGATGGATTATGCCGTAAATTTTCCGCTGAAACCATAGACATCACCATCTCCGGAGGCAATTACCCGAAACCCGATCTGGTAGTTACTCCCGATACCATTATATGTGGAGATAGCGCTTCATTATACTTATATGTGAGAAATTATTCTGAATTAAGTTCTGCGATTTATTTCTGGTTCCGGAATGGTGAAAGAATACAGGTCAACACCAACCCATACCTTATTACACGCGAACCGGGATTGTACCAGGTATACGCGGCTTCCGGCGGTTGTGGTTCCCATTCGAACGAAATCAACCTTATTCTCAATCCGGAAAGCGGAATGGAGAAACCGCAGATTACGGCTGGAACACCTTTTTGCGAAACCGGCGGACGTGTATTGCTTCAATTGACCGATCCGCAAAATACGACCGGAATGAGTTTCCAATGGTATCTCAATTATTTGCCTATAGAAGGAGCTGTTAATCCCTGGTACATTACCGGTACTCCCGGTACCTATTCCCTGCAGGTAATCACCAGTGATACTTGCGCGGCATTTTCCGATCCTTTGCAAATAGCGGTTTCGGAAGGTGAGATTGCAATTCCGTTAATCGGAAAAATACCATCTTCCGATACAATATGTACGGGGGGCGGATTAACCATGTTCGTGGAAAATTATGGGTTATACAGGAATCCTGTATATATCTGGTATCAAAACGGCAGAACAGTTCAGGAAGGCAATAACCGTTTCTATCAGGTCACGCAACCCGGTTACTATTTTGTAGAAGTAGTAACCACCGAATGCAGATCCATTTCCGATGAAACCAATATCATACTTTCGGGTAATGCTATTGACAAGCCGGTGATCAATTCGCTAACAGGAAATTATACGCTTTGTGGAATAAACAGTATGGTAGAACTTCAGGTGCAGGGAGATATATCCTCATATGATAACTTCATTTGGTTCCGAAACGGCCAGATGATCGAAAATGCGAATGAATCCGTACTGATAATTAACACACCCGGATATTATCAGGTACAGATCATCCAAGGCAATTGTTCCGCATTTTCCGATTCCGTTAATATTATCCAGGGAGCCATAACCGATTTTCCAAAACCGGTCGTTAGCCGTGATCCGGAAAACGGGAAATTATGCGGTCCGGGAACAAGTGTTCTGTTTCAGGTTGACAATATTGACGATTATTCTTCCTCTGTTACCTATACATGGTTCAAAAACGGTATTCCGGAAGCCTCTTATAACGATCTTTATTATTTTGCCACTGAGAGAGGAGAATATTATGTCAGGGTTGATGATGGGGAATGTAGTGCTATATCAACAGGATTATCGGTTGACACTTCATTGCTGACACTGGTTCCGCCTACTATCTATTTCACTTCCGGCACTGATACATTATGCGGGGAAAACGGTGAAATCATCCTTCAGCTCCGGGATCATACCCAATATCCTTCAAGTGTGGAATATAGATGGTACTATAATTTCGGGCCTGTTATATCAGACGAAGGCAGCTCTTTTTCTTACCGTGCCGGCGAAGCCGGTCTTTACGGTTTACGGATTACGGACGGGGAATGTTCCGCAATATCCAATGAAATAGAGCTTTTCAACCGGGAAGGAGATCTTCCGGAGCCCGACTTCGCGAGAAGGCCTTCATCGGGAAGAATTTGCCAGGGCGGCAGTATATTACTTTCCATCGATAACACGGATTCTTATGATGATCCTGTTTATCTGTGGTTCCATAATGACACCATCATTCCCGTTACGGAAGCCATTCATGAAGCGACCTTGGCCGGCAATTATTATGTTCAGGTGATCGACGACGGGTGCTCCAGGATATCGTCAACCATTACTCTACAGGAATCCGCGAATACCATTAATCCTCCCGTTATCGAATCCACCATTACGGATAACGGGATATGTAACGATGCGGCCGTAGTGGTTTTAAGGGTAGCAGGTAATAGAACAGGGGTTACTTATCAATGGTATAAAGATTATACCCCGATTGACGGAGCCGTTCAGCCGCTTTATGTAGCACGGGATTCCGGCAATTATATCGTACAGGTGGTGGACGGGATCTGCAGTGCCATATCCGATACGTACCATGTTTCGAAAAATAATGCCGGAGAACATCCGGAACCGGTCATCGCCATAGATCCTGAAAACGGGAAATTGTGCGCTCCCAACGGACAGGTAAAGATTTTTATAGAAAATAGCAGTGAATTTCCCGGTGACAATACATACATCTGGTTCCGCAATTATATAGAATACAGCAGGACGAGCGATCCCGTATTATATACTTCGCAGGCAGGAAATTATTTCGTGCAGGTTTATTCCGGAAATTGTTCTTATGTTTCGGGTTCAACAAGCGTGAATGAAGAACAACAATTTATCTATCCCCCCAATATATCGGTGATTCCAAGCGATCTCACGATTTGCGGTGAAATGGGCGCAGTAGTACTGCGACTGGTCAATTATACCGAATACGGAAATTCTCCGCAGTTCCAGTGGTACAGGAATGACACAGTATTACCTGACGCGACGGGAATCATTTACCGGGCCTTTGATCCGGGAAACTATCGTCTTCGCATCATAACAGAAAACGGATGTTCGACCTTTTCGGCATCGTCCGTGATCGACCAAAACGACAATATATTGACGAGACCTCTCGTAATTCCGGATCCGCCTTCCTCCGAAATCATTGAAGGTCAAAGCGTAACCTTAACGATCAATAACGCGGACTTACTGGGCTCCCCTACCGAATATATCTGGTACAATGAAACCGGAATCGTAAGTCGCGGCGCCTCCAATACGGTCTATACCATCAATTTACCCGGAACTTACTTCGTACAGGCTGTTTACGGCACCGGTTGTTCTTCCGTTTCCGATACGGTCGCCGTTACCTCAGCATCCGTTACCATTGCCCGTCCGCAAATTGACGTGACCCCGGATAGCGAAATGCTTTGCGCCGAAGGAGGTTATTCCCTTTTAAATGTAATAAACGCAGCCAGTTATCAAAGGCCTTATTATGAATGGCAATACAACGGAACTCCTGTTCCGGAACTCACAGGACCGGCTATTATCGTAACGGATACGGGAACTTACAGGGTAAGGGTTACAGACACCCTGCTTTTGGATAACGGCAGTGGTCCGGAATTAACTCCCGTATTATCTGCGTTTTCAGAACCTATATATATCGGGTCATCGGCCAGTGTCATCCAAAGACCTGTCCTTGGCCAATCCGGAACTTCCATTTGCGGGACCAACGGAAGTCTGTTACTATATTTAAACAATCCGGAAGAAACTTATTCTCCTCAGGCTATTTATATATGGTATAAATCCGATACATTACTACAAACTTCCGATTCTCCGACTTTTCTTGTTACACAACCCGGAGAATATCATGTCAGGATCATCGATGAACCCTGTTTTACCATTTCCGACACTATTTCCATTATTTCCGGAACAGGGGAAGTGCCACTGCCTTCAATTTCATCCATAGGCAACCCCAATATCTGCGGAAGTAACGGGACAGTCGTTTTACAGGTCGATAATGCCGAAGATTTCCAGGACAGCACTTTCATCTGGTTCAAAAATAACATACCTGTTCCCGGAGAAAGATACAGATATTTAAGAGTAACCGAACCCGGTTCTTACCGTGTCCAGGGCCAATTATCAGACTTATGTACCAGAGTCTCATCAGCATTAAATATCGACAGCACCTCTTCTAATGTTACACAGCCCGTTATCGGCAGGATTCCCGTCCAGGGAGAAATCTGCGGAGATACCGGCATTGTAGTCTTATTCGTGAGTAACCGGCAAGCTTTGGGTGAAGCCGATTTTTATTGGTTCCGGGATGAAAATATACTGGTACAAACCGGAGGAGATACTTATGAAGCAAGACTTCCGGGAAGTTATACCGTATTCGCGACAACTGCGGCTTGTGCGTCCGAATCAGCAGCGGAAATTATCGAACAGAATAGTTCATCCATCGTACAACCGGCCATTTATTCCACATCGGGAAGTATTGATCTTTGCAACAATGAACCCGGACTGTTATTAATGATGAGTACTCCGGAATCAGATTATACCAATCCGGTATATCAATGGTATGAAGGCAACTCTGTGATACCCGGCGCCAACCTACCTCGTCTGGTCGTATCACAACCGGGGAGCTACCGTTTATTTGTTACCGATAACGATTGCGGGGCTTTTTCCGAAGAAATTCAGGTAAACGGCAGGGGAAGCACGGTTACTTATAAACCGCAACTGACTTTATACCCTGAAAATAATGAAATATGTTCAAATGGGGGAAGAATTCTTTTTACGGTGAACAACGCGGTCGTTTTCGGAAGAAATGCGCGGTATTTATGGTTCAATGGGAATAATCAGGTTAAAGATTCCTCAGAACCATTCTATTATGCCGGTACTCCGGGAACTTATTTTGTACAGGTTATCACTGAAGCGGGCTGTTCATCGGTTTCAGATGAAAGAACAATCAATAATTCAGGAAACATTATTGATTTACCGGTATTGACATTTTATCCTGATGAGAAAATAATCTGCGGGGAACAGGGTTCCGTGGTCATCACTTTCAATTGGGAAGATTTTCCAAGGGAAAACGGTTATTCCTATCAATGGTTCCTCGATAATGCGCCTATCAGCGGGCAACAGGGGCTTTATTATACGGCTGTAAATCCGGGAGCATACCGTATCCAGGTAACGCATTCCAATGGTTGCGCTACTTTTTCTGATCCGGATACTTTACAATATGAACCGGATGGTGGCATCATCACGCCCGAAATTACCAAAAGACCCAATGCAAGCGCTATCTGTGGCAATGAAGGAAGTATTTATATGATTGCTACGGATGCCGGCAGTTATGCTCCGGACACACGCTATATCTGGTATCATAACGACACTATCGTAAAAAACAGCAATGAACCGTTCTATGAGGCTGTCGGGCAAAACGGAGCCGGAACTTATTACCTGCAGGTAATACTGGATAACGGCTGCTCCGCCACCGGTTATACCCAAATAGATTATACGGACGACGGAGGCATTTCAAAACCGGTTATCGTATCCGAGCCTTCGGGCAATGAAATATGTGGAAATTCGGGGGTAGTCATCTTAAAACTGGATGATCCAGGCCAAGAATATACCGGTGCCGTTTTCAGATGGTACCGTAATAATCTTATTATCCCGCAAGCTACCGCTCCTTTATACAAAGCCCGGGAACCGGGTAGTTACAGGCTTCAGGTAATCATGGGAACCTGCGGGTCGATTTCCGATTCCATCACCATGATCAGGACCGCATCCGATATGAAAGAACCTCTGGTCAGCCTGGAACCGCCGCGTGGAGCTATTTGCGGTCCGCATAGCAGCGTACTGCTCACCGTAACCAACCGGGATTCTTTCCCGGCGCAAAGTACTTATGTATGGTTTAACGGAAATGAAGAAGTTGCACGGGGAGAAGATCTTGATGTATACGAAGCCGTTATCGCCGGTACTTATTCCGTACAGGTTATTGCTGGAGAATGCTCTACATTATCGGGAGATTATACCGTAACCAATTCTTCCTATAATATCGCCAATAAACCTCATATAAGCGCCATTCCTTCCAGCGAAACCATTTGCGGTACTTCTGAGGGAGTTGTCGTACTAACCTTCGATAATGCCTCGCTTTTCGCCGATTTCACCTATCTCTGGTACCGCGATAACGAACCGGTATCACCGGCAAGTACGGCAACGGTATATTTCGCTTCCGAACCGGGCATTTACCGGGTACAGGTATCGCTGGCCGAGTGCCGTGCCTTATCCGATTCGCTGATCATAAGTTTGGATAGCAACAGCACGATCGATAAACCCGTATTGGTTTCCTATCCTGAAAACGGAATTATATGTACGGGAGGCGGCAATATTCTTTTAAGTATCGAAAACAGGACGGATTATCCTCCGGGAACCGAATTTATATGGTATCAGGGAACTAGCATCATTGAACGGGACACAACCCCTGCTCTACTTTTGACCCAATCCGGAAATTACCATGTGGTAGCGGTTATCTCCGACCAGTGCGCATCCGTATCCGATATCGTCACCGTATCCCAACAAATAAGGGATATCGAAAAACCGGTCGTAGAATCAACTTCGGGTGAATACGATATATGCCATGAAGACGGATCTGTGGTTTTATCCATACAAAATATCGGGCAATATGGAAACCCCGCTTATCAATGGTTTGATCGGAATCTAAATCCTATTGCCGGTGCTGCCGGTTCGTTATTGGTCACGGATACATCCGGTACATATTATTTACAGGTAAAGGATGGTGTTTGCTCGGCAATCTCATCGCCTGTAGAAGTAAATATGGCAGGACAGGGAGAAGATATTGTGAAACCGCTTATCAGAAGATTACCGGATAACAATGCCCAGCTTTGCGAAGAGTTCAGTAATATCATTCTCTATGTGGAAAATACCGATCAGTATACGAATCCGGTTTTTACCTGGTTCAAAGATAATCAACTCTTAAGGGGAAACAGGACCGTTATGCAACAAGTAAGTGATTCCGGTACTTATTTTGTACAGGTAATCGAAGGAAATTGTTCCGCTATATCAGACTCTATCCATATCAGTTCCATTTCTTCCGAAAATAACATCAGTGCGCCCGTTATCATTTCCAGCGCCGACGAGATAAATACCATTTGCGGTATGGACGGATCTTTAGTATTACAGCTTATAGATACGACCGGCTACGGTAACGCGCTTTTCCAATGGTATGAAGATATCACTCCGTTGACAGGCTCGGATTCCATGATCCATATCGTCACAGCTCCGGGAACTTACCGCTTACTGGTGACAATCGGGGAATGCAGCGCTTTCTCGGATCCTATTGAAATCGGTATTAATAATACGGAAGATATCGAAGCGCCGGTGTTAACCATGAATCCGGCTAGCGGAAAACTATGCGGGGAAAATGCTTCCGTCATATTAACAGTCGCCAACCACGACCGTTATGACGATCCCATTTATACCTGGTTCAGGAACAACCGGATTGTAACCAGTACCCAATACCCTGAATTCGAGGCCCGGGAAGAAGGAACTTATTTTGTACAGGCCGGTGACAATACCACTTCCTGTGTAGCTGTTTCGTCTCCGCCCATGGTTATTTTCAACGACGGAAATATTGAATTACCTCTTATAGAATCAACATCGGCATCTTATGATATTTGCGAAGACGGCGGTTCTATATTGTTATGGCTAACCAATAGCGGAGAATTCCAGGGCGCTGATTTTCAATGGTTCCATAACGGAGATAGTATCCCCGGAGCAGATCTTATGATTTATAATGCCACAACCGAAGGAAATTACAGGATAAGGGTATCCTATAACGGATGTATTGCTTTCTCCGACAGGATCAATATCTATGACCGAAGTGATGAGATAGATCGTCCGGTTATCCGCCGGGATCCCGCTAACGGTATTATTTGCGGAAATGCAGGTTCAGTAACCTTTACGATCGATAATGACTCGCTTTATCCTTCCGCCACTTACAACTGGTTCAGGAATAACATACTTCTGGAAAATGAAAACAGCTCCGTATTCACCACTTCCGATACCGGTACTTATTTTGCACAGGTGGTCTATGGGTATTGCGCGGCTGTTTCAGATACTCTTTCCGCTTACTCAGGCATAAAACCCGAATTTTCTTTCCGGGATACTACGTTATGCGCACCCGATTCAATCGATCTGAAAGCACTTGAACCGGAAAACGGAACTATCACGGGACTTGATATGGTCTATTATGACAAAGAATTCAATGAACTTTCAAATACAATGATCCACTCAACCGATACTTTCTATATCATAGGAATTAATACGACGGGATGTTCCGATACTGCTGCCGTGAATATTACGATTCACCCGCGACCTGTTTATGATTTTGTAAGTCAGGATACCAGTTTATGTATGGGAAGCCGGATCGATTTATCTTCTATGCTGAATATTCAGGGAACTGATACTATACTCTATTTTACCGACAGGACAGGAAATAATCCCTTGTCCGATCCGGTTATAACACCGGATACGGATACGGTTTTCTATTTCAGGGTTGAAAATATCATCACGCATTGTGCATCCGATATAGATTCATTACAAATCTACCTCTATTCATCTCCCGTATGCGCCATAACAGGCGATTCTATTCTTTGCCCCGGAACGGAAGCAAGTTATACGGCTTTACCGGGAATGAAATCGTATCATTGGACCATTAACGGAGATGCGACCCTAAGCGATACCCTCACGCCGGGAACCGCCATTGTACTTTCCGATTCCACGTGCGACGGGGAGTTCATATTAAGTCTGACAATAACGGATTTTTCCGATTGTACAGCTAATTGCAGCTTTACAGTAACAGTAGGAGCTACGGAACAGGTGGCCGTTTCGGTTCCTGAAGCGATAGACAGCACGGGGTGTTCTTTCCCGGACCAGAATAGTGTTGACCTGGCATTTGCCGACTGGATCAGCCGGTTTGAGGTAAGTAAAGAAGGCTGTGGTGTGGTATTGCCGGACCTTTCCGGTTACAGCGCTCCAGATCTTTGCACAGGAGATACGATCAAAATTATATATGCGGTCACCGACGGATGCTCCACCGCCATTGACAGTTCCTATTTTATGATTGCGAAACCCGTTGGCGTGGCTATTAGTGTTCCAAACGATACGGCGGTTAACATCTGTGATTTTGCCGGTCAGAATGAACTGGATATCGTATTCCATAACTGGACCAGCCTCTTTACCGTTACGGAAGAAGGGTGTGGCGTTACAATACCCGATCTTCAGGATTCGGTTATCCTATATAATGCCTGTGACGATATTCAAAAAACGATTACTTACAGTATTAATGACGGTTGTTCTTCCGCATCCGCTATAAGGACTTTCATCGCAACAGGAGATCATAATCCGCCTGCAGTAACCGGAACATTACCGCAGGATACGATTTGTGAAGGAGGATTGTTACCTATACCGGCTACTGACATATCCGAACTGGAATTATTGGGCATAACGGTTAACGATAACTGCACGCCGGATATGGATATTCAACTTTCAAACGAAGATATTCCGGATACATCCGAAATTACACGGTTATATATCCTGGAAGATCTATGCGGAAACCGGGATACGATAAGGCAGATTTTCATCTTAATACCGGGACCGGAAATATTTGATCTCACTGCTGACTCTTATTGTGAAAATGACCCTGATCAGGGAACCATACAACTTTCATCCTCCGAAACCGGTATCGAATACCAGTTATATCAAAACGGAACAGCCGCACAGGCACCAAAACAGGGTAACGGAACTCCTTTGACCTGGAACATAATTCCTGCCGGCGATTATTACGTTACAGCCATGGTTCCCGGACAGACAGACTGTATTGTATATACTGATACGATAGAAATTATCGAATATACGACACCGGTGGTTTCAATCCCGAACGACAGTATAGGCGCATTTATGAATGCGACCATCAATATTCCGGTAACTTTTACAGGTAACGACGAATTTGTGATCTATTATACGGTAACACATAATATAACAACTTATGAAGATTCCGTCATTATCCCATCGGGAACGGTATCGCCGTACGATTGGCCTTTTACCGTACCTTCTTTAACCGGCACTTATTACATAAGACCGGATAGTGTGGTTTCCATCCATCATTGCACAGGAGCGGTAAGCGGCACGTATGTTATTACGGTGGGCGATTGCGCAAGCGACGATTTCACTATCGTTTGTCCGAACGACACCGTCCTGGCATTGCCTTACGGATATTGTGAATATGCTTTCGGTGATATAGGTTATCCCACGATTACTAATATACTTTATGGAGCCATCGATACCATTACCAATAATGCGCCGGCGGACTTCACTTTCCCGCAAGGTATCCATGAGGTAACCTGGGTTGCTACCGACCAGTGCGGCAGATCCGACAGTTGTACCCAAATCGTGATCGTTAATTTCAGTCCTTGCGGAGACACTGATACCGTTTACTATTTCGAAGGTGGTACGGTGGCGGATTCCATTCGCTCCCTGGTCGCTATAGATTACGAAGGAAATACCTATTCAACGGCACGCATCGGATGTGATTGCTGGACAACGGAAAATCTTATCTCGACAAAATACTCCGACGGATCCATAATTCCGGGCCATACAATTTATTATTCCCGTCAATATCCCGATACCAATGCCAATCTGGCTACTTTCGGAAGATTATACGACTGGTATTCGGCAAACCGCCAACCGTCCCGGAACAGGATAGCCTCCGTACAGGGAGCGTGTCCAACGGGATGGGCGCTTCCCGACGTGGATAATTTCGAGATGCTGATTCCTTACGGTACCGACGCTTTAAAAGCTCCCGGCTTGTGGATGGATGGGAATTCCTCCAATAACAGTTCCGGTTTCAATGCACTACCAGCCGGATATTATAATCCGGATTCCGGAACATACTATTTCTTATATGGAGATACTTACTTCTGGACTTCGCATTCGACTTCGACTTCCATTGCTACCGCATGCCACATAAGATTCAATTGTCCGGAAATACTCATCGAGGATCACAAAAAGGATGCAGGGTTCAGCATACGTTGTGTGAAAATAAATGAATAACATGAAAATGATACAACCGGATTAAGTTCCGGCAAAAATAATCTTCTATACGGACACTTCGATAAACTCAGTGTCCGTATAGTGATCATACAGATTGTCATGCTGAATGCAATGAAGCATCTAATTCCATCGTATTTAAATCCTTCGCTACGCTCAGGATGACAAATAAATAAGATAATAAGACAGAGAAAATAAAAAAGGGCGGTTCAAACCGCCCTTTTTGTGTATCACCTTATTGTTTAATGAACTTTTTAACCGCATAACCTGCATCGGAGTAAATTCGTAAGAAGTAAATACCGGAAGATAATTCCCGGATATCCATCCTTTTACGATCCCCGTTGATAGTTTCGGTCTTTAATAACTTACCGTAAGCATTATATAATTCCGTCCGGTAAAGTTTACCGTTATCCCGGTTGATGCTAATATCCACATAGTCATTGGCAGGATTAGGATAAACGGTTATCAGACCTGAAAATTCATAATCCACGATACCGGTAATGGCTGTGAATCCAGCAAAAACGGTATAATCCTGCCTGATATCATTCAGTACATAAGGATTGACGAATGGTTGTTCCTCTCCATTGACAACAAATGAAGATACGCTAAAGCCAACCATTGTGTCTATGGTAAAAGTAAGGCTTTCTCCAATTTTCACTTGCCTGCTGCCCGACGGAGTGATTGAGCCGCCCGGACCGGCGGTAGCGTTTACGGTAAAACGTGCCGTATCCATCACAATGCTATCCATATAAAATCCGTGGCCCTGGGCTGTGGCACTATGCCGGAACGCGATATGATAATACTCCTGGTTAAGGCCCGCATCAAATAACGGTACATTATGATATTCCCAGTCGTTGGTAGTGGGCGTAACGGTTTTCACAACTGTAAAAGTCGACAGGTCATTCGGCCGTGTCATCACACCTACATCTATTGTGCCGGCACTGCCCAAACTGGTAGGTTTTAAATAAAAAGAAATACTCATCATACTATAATCAGCCTGGATCAGCGGGGTAAGAATCAAAGTGGCATCATCCGTTCGGGCTAAAAATTTCAGGCTTGATGAATCGGATTTAAAGCACTCTCTGGATACGGAAGGATAAGTTACGCCGTCAAGCGTATAGGTAGAAACCGGAATCCAGCATCCGGGAATAGTCCCGACAGCCAGATCTTCATCGAAATTTTCAATATATGGAATTTGAGAAATCGTGTCACAGGTCGTGGTGAATACCAAAATATGGGACCACCGGCTGGTATCTTCAGCGCAATCGGTTTGTATCCTTACCTCATAAGTTGTATTGGAGGATAATCCTCTAAGCAGATAAGGATTGGGGATATTTTGGATTTTAGTCCATGACGCACTGTCTTTCTCCCTGTATTGCAAATTGTAAGATTCGGGCGTACCCAGCAAACCGTCTTCCCAGTTAAGGTTAACGCTGCTATTGTATATTTCCGTATAATCCACGGAATGAGGATTGGTACAGGCTGGGGCTTTCGCTATTTGTATTTCGTCCATCAGGCAATTGCGGCCGTACTGTGACTTAAATAAGAATCCGATATACACCGTAGGCTGCTCACCTACCTCTTCCGGCAGGATTAAACTATAGGGAGTCCATCCGGCTTTATCCGCATCATATCTTTGGATAAATTCGACATCCACCCAGTTTGTACCGTCAAGGGAATATTGTATCTGGACACCTTCCCCTGTTAACTGGGACTGGTAATGATTATGGAACCACATAAATTGTAATTCTACCAAGTCCATATTTTCACTGGTGAAAGGAGGCGACAATAACCTTACTTGTGTTCCGTCAACATAACTGTAGCTTTTAAAATAGATCATGCGATCACCACTGAAGGGTAAAACAGCCGGATCGGATGACGAAGAAGCGGTAACAATGACCGGAGTAACAGTTTGTGACGTTGGTTGCGCTACGATCTCCTGAGTCCAGCATGGAGGCATGGTATCGGCATCAAAACCTTCCACAATGGGTAATTCACTTACATCACAGGGTATCTCCCTGGTCGTAAAGGTGACAACAACCCATTCGCTGTAGGTTTGTCCGCAATTGGTCCGGATATAAAATTCATATTCGGTCAGTGGATCGAGTTGTTCCATATGAAATTCCATATCGGTATAATAGGTAGACTGCTCGCCTTCTCCAAGTTCGAAACCGGAAACTCCATATTCTATATCCCAGGATGCGTGATTAGGATCGGCGCTCTCCCATCTTATCCAGGCATCATTTTCCGTTAAATCGTATACTTCCAGCCCTGTGGGGGCCGCACAATATTTGGGTTGAATGGAAATGTTATCTATGGCTGCCGGAGGATCCACGGTGCGATCGTCATTATTCCGCCACACAAAATAGAGCCTTTTCAACTGCCCGGAATAATCGCTGCCGAGATTGAAAGATAAGGTATCCCAGCCATCGGAAGAAGATAATTTCTCTGCCAACAGCACGGATCTTTCAGGAGCCTGTATTTCCACATCAGTTAAAGAAGATAAAGCCGTCACGGGAATAGTATCCCCGATATATACCCGCAGATAGTCGTGAAAATCACCACCACAGCGCCAGTTAAAACTAAAGTCGTACCCGGAAGCATCTTCTTCGAACAGGATATCCCTATATGCCCATACTACCTGACTATTAGCGCTGATATACTCATACCTTTCCCCGTTACTGCTGGATATGTAAAGCGCTTTGGTTCCGTCTTCCGTATTATTGGTTGCGGTACCGATAGACCATTTATTTCCTTCCGGATTATTGATCAAAGACCAGTTCCGGTTTTCCACATTATCTTCAAAATCCTGGATATAAGGAACCGTAGCCGGCACCTGGTTTGTCAGCACTTCTATCTTGACCCAGTTACTTTTATTATCCTCCCCGCATAGGGAACGAATGTACACATCATAAAATGTATTAGAATTCAATCCTGTGATCTCATATTCGGGAATATTCTGGATCCGGGTTACGTCGGCTACCTGGTCGGGATCGATGCCGCGAAGTCCGTATACCAATTCCCATGTATTGATTACCGTACTGCCGTCCCAAAAAACCGTCACGGAGGAAGAAGCAAGGTTCTCCGTATTAAGATTAGCAGGTATTTCACAATCATTTGCGGAAGTTAAACGAATATCGTCTATCCAGAAACTATGGTTGGGAAAATTACTATTCGGATTGATATACCTGAAAGCAATATACTTATACTGGCTTCCGATTTCGGGAAAAGTGATTTCCGCCATATTCCACGCGCTCGGACTAACCGCCGGTATGGTCCGGATCAATTGAAAAGTATTGGTATCCGAAGGATCGCTCATTACCCCGATATCGATATTTCCTGTAAAAATACTATTTTCACTTTTGTGATAAAAAGACAATTCCCAGCCGGTCAAAGACATTCCGAGCTCGGGTGACACGGCAAAATTTTTAAAAGGGCCGTAACCGTTGAATCTGAGACTGGCCGGAGAGAAATGACCTTCATTATAATCCAGAAACGGAGCTGTATAGTTTACACCATTACGCTCATAGGTATGGGTAATAGGAAATGTCCAGCAGGAAGGCAATACCTGATCGCCATACTCATCGAAATTTTCTTTCCAGATCGTGGTATGCACGCCACAGGAAGTTCTGAATTCATGTTGTCCCATCCAGGGGCTTTCATCATTACCAGCACAAACAGCCTGAGCGTAAAATTCATAAGGTGTGTTAGGCTGGAGGTTATTTACCGTTAACGGGCTTTGTACGTTGGTTAAACGGGTTCCCATTCCTAGGGTAAAACCTTTTTCGCCATATTCCACATTCCAGTTCACGCCATTACGGGAAGGACCCCAGATCAATTCCGCGGAAGTAGAGGTTATAGTACCCGTAGAATATGCGGTTGCAGGAAGACAGGATACACATTCCACATATATGGCAAAACCATCATTGGGACCTTCATAAGAATTGGTAGCGAACCTGATGGTGATCGGTCCGTTGGTAGAAATAAACCTCGGGATCGCACCTGAAACCGTCCCGCCTAATGGAGGGAATAACCCCAATAACCGGGCATTGGTATCAGGACCATCGTAAATAAATAGGTGATCGCCATAAAAAGGAGGCAATTGCGGATTTGAGTTCCAGCCGGGTCTGAGGGCATACTCGCCCCAGATAGATATATTTCCGCTTTCCGCTTCCGGAAATATGGTTAAAATAGCGTCGCTCGGCTTTGTATATTCATTATCGGAACCTCCGTCGTCATAGATAATTCCGGAACACATTGTAACCTGTTCCGAACCTTCCGTAGGCATCAGATATTCGTTCTGTGCCCAAAGAAAATTCATACATAGCAGCAATGCAGTAATAAATAAAATCGGTTTTCTCATGAGAAATAAATTTGGTGAATAAATAATTGATTTAGTAAAATATGTCCAAAAAAATTCTTTAAGTACGGTATAATTGTGAGTTGGGGCCGCAAAAATAAAAAAAACTTCAATAGATAATATCTTAAAAAATTAAAACTATACTTCATTAAAGAGTGATTTGTGAAAAAATAATGAAGATTTGGAATGATATCAGTATGGAGAACACGCTAATTCTTTAACCGTAGCCATAATAATTTCAACAATTTATTGTAATTTTGTCGCTGTGAAATAATCAACCCTGTTATGTATCTAAATGAAAACCTTTTCCTTGAATTTCTTTTGGACAAAGAGATAACATGGGCGGGTATTGATTTTTCACTGGCAAAATTCACCAAGGATGGTTTTGACTTTTCGAACGAAGTGATCCACCGTTATTTTAACGAATGGAACCTGCTGATCATTTCCGATCAAAAAAAATACGATATCCGTATGGCTTTCAGGAAACCGGTCATGCATTATAACCTTTCCTGCGTGACGAAAAAAAATAAGACCGTAAAAGCTTCCTCTTCCCTGGTCGATAATATTAAACTGGAAAACCAGTACACGGAATCCTCTATCATCCAGTACGCTGAAAAACAGGAATTCCCTCCGCAAGCCAATTTTTCGCTCACGTTTGTCGTGGAATCTTTCGACCAGAACAGTAAAACAGCATCTGTCTGGGTTATACTCAGCCAGGCTTCTTCACGGGAAGTAGTGCTTTGCGAAAAATTCCTGGAAACGCCTAACGGTTTCGGCACCAGGAATTACTGGGCCCGCACATTTTACAATATCCTTTTTGATATAAAGAAGAAAAGTTTTTTAAGATGGGTGAATTTAGTAAAACCCGATAATCTAATCAAATAATGATGTCTGCTTTTAAAGCTTACGATTTCAGGGGTAAATACGGAATTGATTTCTCCCTGGAAGATATTTACCGGATAGGATATTTCCTGCCCCAATTATTGGATACGGACAAAGTACTGGTAGGCAGGGATATGAGATTATCCACCCCGGAAATATTCGATACCCTGGCCAAAGGGATCACGGATCACGGGGCTGATGTTTATGATATGGGCTTATGTACCACACCGATGGTCTATTATTTCACGGCCAAGCATCATTTCAATGCTTCCGTGATGATCACCGCCTCACATAATCCGAAAGAGTATAACGGATTGAAAATATCCCGGAAAGACGCTCTACCGGTGGGTTTTGATTCAGGGTTGGGAGAATTGGAACAATTGGTATTACATGGTACGGTAACGGTAAACACAGCTAAAGGAAGAATAGTGGATTATCCCGTGAAAAAAGAATACCTGGATTTTCTTTCCCAATATCAGGATGATCTTTCCGGCCTCAAAATAGCCATAGATTGTTCGAATGGTATGGCTTCCCTGATCGTTCACGAGATATTCGGGGAACAGCCGGATTATCTTTATGATGACCTCGACGGAAATTTCCCCAATCATGATGCCAACCCACTCGATCCAGCCAGTATCATCGACCTGCAAAAACATGTTACGGATACCGGTTGCGATATCGGACTTATTTTCGACGGAGATGCCGACCGGGTTATGTTCATTGATGAAAAAGGGCAATTTATTTCACCGGATCTGATGATCGCGCTCCTTGGTCTTTATTTTTTCGAAGAGAAAAAGAATAACGGGAAAGTACTCGTCGATATCAGAACCTCCAAATCGGTTTCGGAATTTATCGAAAAATTGGGAGGCGAAATAGCGACATGGCGTGTCGGGAGGGCTTATGCGGCCCTGAAATTAAGAGAGATCGACGGGATCTTCGGCGGAGAGTTCGCGGGCCATTATTATTTCCGGGATTTCTTTTATTCCGATTCCGCCATGATGGCAGCCCTTATACTTCTGCATATATTCAAGGAAAAGAAGAAAGAAGGAATACCGGTCTCCATGCTCGTCTCTCAAATCGCGACCTATGCCAATTCGGGAGAACTCAATTTTTTTATAGAGGAAAAACTGGAAGCTATGGAAGCCCTGAAAAATCATTTCATACAACAGGAAGAAGTTTATAAGATCATGGATTTCGATGGCTACCGTATTGAATTTAAAGATTGGTGGTTTAATATTCGTCCGTCCAATACAGAACCGTACCTGCGGTTACTTATGGAAGCCAAAACGCCTGAACTCCTGGAGAAAAAACTCGAAGAAGCCGGAAATATATTACATTTTTTTGAAATAAGACCCGAATAAACGTTAAATGTCCATTTCTTCTGTCTCAGGTTCTTCCAATGCCTTATGTTTGGCATAATGGCGCCATTTTTCTATTACTTCATTCATATCATCAGGTAAACCGGAATCGAATAAAAGATATTTTCCTGAAACGGGATGCGGAAAACCTAATGATTTGGCATGCAAAGCCTGGCGTGGTAATATTTTGAAACAGTTTTGAATGAACTGCTTATATTTGGTAAAAGTAGTGCCTTTGATAATTTCATCGCCACCGTAAGTGGCATCGTTAAAGAGCGGATGTCCGATATATTTCAGGTGAACCCTGATCTGGTGGGTTCTTCCCGTCTCAAGACGACATTCGATCAGCGTTACGTAGCCAAAACGTTCGAGTACTTTATAATGGGTTACGGCCGGCCGGCCATTCTCTCCGTCGGGAAAAACCGTCATCTTCAGCCGGTCTTTCGGACTTCTGCCGATGTTACCTTCTATCGTACCTTCATCTTCTTTAAAATCACCCCAAACCAGCGCCCAATATCTCCGGTCGATGGTATGGTCGAAAAAATGTTTCGCCAGGCTCATCTGGGCCTGCTCCGACTTGGCCACCACCATAATACCGGACGTATTTTTATCAATACGGTGTACCAGTAAAGGACGGAGCGGCTCACCCTCTTTAGATAGCTGATCATGAAAACGGTAAGTCAGGGCGTTGACCAGCGTACCGGTATAATTCCCGAAAGCCGGATGCACGACCAGTCCCGGCTGTTTATTGATAATAATAAGATCCTCGTCTTCAAAAGGTACATCCAGCGGAATATCCTCGGCAATAATTTCAATTTCACGGGGCGGATGCGGAAGCAGTATCGTAATAACATCGGCGGGTTTAACCCTGTAATTCTGTTTTTCCGGTTTTCCGTTCACCAATACGCAACCGGCCCTGGACGCTTGTTGTATCTTGTTACGGGACGTATTGGCCAGAAGATTTTGTAAATATTTGTCGATACGGAGGATATCGGTACCCGGATCCACGACGAAACGGTAGTGTTCATATAATTCGTCTTTTTCTTCAATCTGGTTGATGTCCTCGTTATCGTGAGATATTCCCATAGTTATCGGAGTTTGAATTCTAAAGTAAAATATCAGGATCCTGTTTTACAATTTTCCTGATCGATGGTAAAAATTTCTTTACGGTTATTTACAGTTCTTGCAAATGATTTTTTGTACTTCGGTATTATCCAGAACCGTAACGGGCAAATTATCGAAAAGGCCGCATAAACGTGCAGGACTTTTTTCCGAAGCTATCCTTACGGCATCCGTAAATAAGTTACTGAAAAACGTCTCCTCACGGGCAGCCGCGATACTGATATAGGAAAAGAGGAAATCTTCGGAGATATCAGGATCATTTACGAAAGGATCCATCAAACTTAAAGCAGACATATAATCGTAATTCTTAACAAAATAAGCGGCCAGTTTATAAGCGTTCTGCCAACTGTCGAGTTTCGGATTACGCACCGATTTTATTTTGTTATAAGTAAGTGTAAGTTGATTTTCAGTTTCAGTAGAAGCCGGTACGGTAACCAGGTAATCGATCACCTTAAACTGTAATTCCAGATTCAGGCTGTTGATCCTTTCTTTAGGTAAAGAGGTCATCGTATACAAACGGTCTATGGTTGCCTGTAAAACGTTAATATCATTAACCGCATTGAACGTGGCCTGGTTCACGTCTACCACCGCCATATTGAAATTCGCCACCGGATTGGTATTGTCCAATGCATAGATATTTTTCATATCGAAGCGTATCTTGTCGGTCATCTTAGGAGACAGGTAATTCCGGATATAAAGTTTATTCAATAAAAACGGCTGGTGTTCTTTATTTTCAGGAATAAGCATTTTATTGGCGGCTTCAATGGTATATTTCTTATTTTCCACCTGTTTCATGATATATTTCTGGACTGCCATGGCCAAAGGCAGATTTTTGGATTCTATGGCTTTATTGAATTTTGCCACTGAAAACTCCTGTTCTTTATTCCCGTCTATTTCATAGGTAATGTGAAGAATAATTTTAGCGTACCGGTGTTTAGCCAGGAAAGGTTCTATCTCTTTCGCTACTCTTCCGTTATTTTCTTTTATTTTTTTAACCGCTTCGTCTTTGGTCAATAGGGCCAGGTCGTAATAATCATCATTATAAACAATATCTTTTTTGAAATCTTCCCATGTATCTTCATATTTGATATCGGCAGGTACGTTGGGAAATTGACCGGCCAGGGCTTTCGCGATGGACTCCGCCCTTCTTTTCTGGTTTTTCATTTGATTGGCATCATTCACATGGTTCAGGGAATGATAAGCGACAATCTCGATTTTATCTACCCTATATTGTGCATCATTTCTACCGGAAAAAGCCGTATCGAAATCCGAAAGACGGTAATCTAATTTAGTAGAATTAAAGGGAATTTTAAATTCAATAACATCCTGCTCCGCAGTCGCTACCCACTCTCCGGCACTTTTTATGGTATTTTCATCCTTCAGGAAATTCATTTTTTCTTCATAGGAAGAGTTCTTAGTCTCAATACGTTTTTTCAGGATCGTACGACACGCATATTTTTTCTCTTTCAGGATGATGATATTGATATCAAAATCCTCATCCGGGTTTACTTCCGGAGGAACCTGGGCAATCGTTGCCAATACCCTGTTCGCCTTTTTATCGGTAATTTCATTGGCATCCAGTATCTTTTGCAAAACGATAGGTTTCGATACAAAACCCCGGTGCGCCTTATCATGATCGATCATATTCTCCGAACCGCACCTGTACTGGCTATGCTGCACGAAATCCAGGACGATGGCGTCACCTTCTTTCCCGATCATTTTTCTCAGTATTTTGGCATTATCGCACGTAAAGATCACCTCGTCACCTTTGACCGAAATAAAGTTGGATAACTGTTCGAGGGAAAAATCGTCCCTGGTTTTCTGGCAAATTTTATCATCATAATCGGAAATACCCGCTCTACCCTTGGTGTACGGCAGATTTTTCGCTGTGGGGGCCGGCTGGTTATCGATAAAGATACGGTCATTTCCCAATACAAAAGAGGCATACATCGATTTCATATACTCATCCGTCTCATAACCGAATCCGATATAGGTATACTGTTTATCCAGCAATACTTTGGCGCTCTTCGGCGCTTTCAGGACCGGCCTGATCAATTCAAGGCACAGGTCGTAATAAGAATATTCCTGGGATCCCAGTGTAGCTTTGGCTTTCGACACCAGTTCCACACCCTTGGATGAAAGTCCGTATTTTTTCAAACGAAAATTCAGGGTTTTATAAGGCGATTGGTTCAGGTCGGTCTTTTCATTCTTCGAAGCCTGGTAGTTAGCCTGCATCTGAGCCGTGGAATCCAGACGTATATCATGTTTCATAGGTCCGACGAAAGAATATTCTTTACGGGCCAGGTCGACCATCTCGATCATACAATCGTACAGCACCTTGGTACTATAATTACCCGGATTAAAATTTCTTGTATACTCTTTCTTATTTTTAAGCTGCTCAGGATTGAAATTCACGTAAGGATTTTCCACCTGAGAGAAGGCCAAACTGTTTATAAAAAACAATATGCCGATTATAATAAGGGTATTTTTCCGTTTCATACCTTTCATTTTCTTGATGTTAATTTTAAAAGCAATAATAATAAAATTTTCGGTAGTACAAATCGACTTCCTCAAAATTAAAGATACCTTTTTAGATTCTGATTATCAGGGAGAGGAACCCGGAACGGCGATATCTCTTGCAACCATTTCTCCGATATCATAATAAGAAAACGTATAATTGCTCATTTTAATGTAATTTTGCAAACGAAAATATAGAATACGATGGATATAGTTTTAAGCGGAATAAGGCCTACCGGCTTTTTACATCTGGGCAATTATTTCGGAGCCCTGAAGAATTTTGTGAAGATGCAAAATGAAAATGACTGTTATTTCTTTATTGCGGATTATCATTCACTCACCACCCATCCCAAGCCGGGCGACCTGAAAGGGAATATCAGGAATGTGCTTATAGATTATCTTGCAGCCGGACTGGACCCGGAAAAATGTACGCTCTATATCCAGAGCGACCTTCCGGAAGTGTGCGAGTTATCCTTATTGCTCTCTATGAATGTTTACGTGGGCGAGCTGCAAAGAGTGGCCTCATTTAAAGAAAAGGTAAGGCGGCAACCGCAAAATGTGAATGCGGGATTACTGAATTATCCTATCCTGATGGCCTCCGATATCCTCATCCATCGTGCGGATAAAGTACCCGTAGGAAAAGACCAGGAGCAGCATCTGGAACTCACCCGTGATTTTGCACAGCGTTTTAACCACATGTACGGAGAATATTTCAAATTGCCTGTGGCTTATAATTTCGGAGACGACCTGGTTAAGATCCCGGGTCTGGACGGTTCCACCAAAATGTCCAAATCCGACAACGAAGCATCGTGCATCTACCTGGCCGATGACCCAGAAACAATCAGGAAAAAGGTGATGAAAGCGGTATCGGATTCCGGTCCTAAGGAACCGGGGGAACCCAAAACCCAGGCTATAAAAAACCTGTTCAGCCTGATGAAAGCCGTTTCTTCGGAAGATACGCTCCGATTCTTTGAAGAAGAATACCAACAATGCCGTATCCGGTACGGAGACATGAAAAAACAATTAGCTGTGGACATAGCGGCATTTACCGCGCCGATCTACGAAAAGATCCGGGCGCTCCGCGACGACGATGATTATTTGAAGAAAGTAGCCCGTATGGGAGCGGAAAAAGCGCGTGCCAACGCCTCCATCACCATTAAAAACGTGAGAGAACTGATCGGCATCCGCGGAATATAAAATGACAAATTTATAACCGGAAATCGCGGGAATACTATGTGGGAAGAATTAGCGGCATATCAACATATCATCATGGCCAACGGCGCTTCTCCCGTCCATGAAATTCCCATTGGTTTATTAAAAAGGGCCTCACAGATCATTTGTTGTGACGGGGCTGTAAGTAAATTACTTGATTTGGGATTTCAGCCCGACGCCATTATCGGCGACGGTGATTCGATATCAACCCCGCATAAGAAACAATTCGAAACTATTTTCCATGAAGATACCGATCCGGAATATAACGATCTTAACAAAGCGTTGAATTATGCCCATTCCCGTCATATCGACAAAATTGCCCTTCTCGGAGCTTCAGGATTGCGGGAAGACCATATGCTGGCGAATCTCGGGATTATGACGATGTTCGCTGAAGAGAAAAAAATGGACCTCATCATGGTAACTGATTACGGAGTATTTTCACCTGTTTTTTCTACTGCAAAATTCAATTCGTATCCGGGACAGCAAATCTCCATTTTCAGTTTTGACCCGGCCACGGAACTAACCTTCCATCAATTGAAATATCCCGTACGAAAACGTGCTTTCCGGTATCTTTGGGAAGGCAGCCTGAATGAAGCGGTCTCGGATTCTTTTACCGTAGAATTTGATAAAGGCAAAGTGATGGTCTACAGGAATTTTTAGAATTTATTTTTGCTCTCTGACCGTAATTTTCACTATTTCCGAATTAGAGCCGATACGGAACTGCGGACCCCACAAACCTAAACCGGAAGAAACATACACGTCCATATCACCAATTTTCTTATGTCCGTATGCCACTTCCCACATAGCATGGATAAAAACGGTGAGCGGGAATATTTGTCCGTTATGAGTATGGCCACATAGCAACAGATCGGCTCCCGCACTCCGGACCTGACCTAATTCGGCCGGTTGATGATCCAGTACGATAATATAGTTATCAACCTTATCCAGTCCTTCCGTAAGCTTTTCCACCGGAAGACGTCCGGAGTTGGTCCTGTCGTCACGCCCGACCAATATCACGTTGCTTTCCGGAGAAGCCACGCTATCCCTTAACAGACGGATACCCGCTTTTTCATAAAACCGTATACTGGCATCGGCGCCATTATAATATTCATGATTCCCCATGATCCCGTATTTACCGTACCGGGGCTGAATCGTTGCCAGTATCTCCGCGAAATGACGTTTTTCCCAAACTTCATGATCACCGTCCATAAGATCTCCTCCGATCAACAAAAGATCATAATCTTGTTTATTGATCATATCCGCGTAATTCCGGAGTTGTTGTTCCGATATCAGGCTACCCAAATGCAAATCACTGAAGAAAAGTATTTTTAATTCACCATCTCCCCCTAAAGACTTTGAGGTAGTGATCTCCAGGTTCTCCGTCCTGGGATGGAGGTATTTCCAGTGCCCTGTAATCAGAACCGCAGTGATGGCCACAACACCTGCACCCAATAGAATACGTTTCACCAGGATATAATTACCGGTAACCATCTCCGGGAAAAAAGCTACAAGATGATTGATTCCCCGTAGAATATCAAATAAAAGAAATAATAAGGCGCCATAGAGCAGGATAATCATCCAGGTTCCCCCGATGTTTTGCAATATCCCGGACCAGTCGGCAGGCAGTTTTTCCCTGAAAACCATAACTAACGGAAAAGATATCGCCAGCAATACAAATATGATAACATA
>ERZ809224.222-NODE-222-length-59252-cov-14.726574_pt1 | contig 59252 bp, 57 predicted proteins | sample MGYA00520513_ERZ809224 | MGnify/ENA primary metagenome ERZ809224 (study PRJEB31576, sample SAMEA3212658) | Homo sapiens | biome: human-gut; feature: human gut; material: fecal | place: Sweden | collected 2012 ... | reverse complement strand
AAATTGCCTGATAATTTCTGCTGTATTGTCTTTGGAACAGTCATCTACAATGATTACCTCATCTGCACATCTGCTTTGATACATCAATGAAACCATCTGCGTCTCAACATATTTTTCACCATTATACGTAGTCATTGCAACCGATATCATCTATACTATCCTCTTTCTTATCTTTCCTCCGGTCAACATTCGCTCTGCCAACGCCGTCAGTAACATCCATCGCCATATGAGCATCTTCCAAACTGAAGCATGCCTCATTTCCGATGCATTTCCCGAATGACGCCGATACAAAATTAATTTTTCTGGTATAAAATCCACTTTTCCCATACACTCACAGCAAATGCCAATCCACTGATCATGCATCGGTATCCGCCCAGGAAATGGTAATACACTTTTTAAGCAACATCTTCGGAATGCCATACAACATCCGATATAAGAATTTTTTATCATATTCTTAAAAATTCCTTTTCTGCTTTTTCGTATGCAAAAAAAAGAATCCTTCATAACATCCAGTTTTTCATTGACAACTTTCGCATCATGCACAACAAGTAGCACTTTCGGATCCTGAAATCTTTGCAGCATCAATGCAACCTTATTCTCCATCCATATGTCATCTTGATCTGACAAAAAAATAATTACATTTCTGCAATGGCGCACGGCATTTTCAAAATTCTTGATGATTCCTTCACCTGTTCCTCTGCACACAAATATTCTTCTATCTCTTTTGCAGTATTCTCTAAGAATAGCTTCTGTGCCATCTGTTGATGGATCCAACGAGATAACAATCTCATCCTCTTTCTCCAATTGATTCAATATTGAATTTAATTGTTCCTCTAAGTACCTTTCACCATTATATACCGCCATTGCTACCGATATTGTAACTTGTTTTCTCATCTATACTTTTGTCACTCCTTTTATCTATTCCACAACATTCATAAACAGACAATAACGATAAAAACAGCAAGACAGACATCCCTGTAAAAGAGATTAAGAGCGGATTCGTCTGCACACTAATTACCATAGATATCAAAAGAAACAGCCATCCGATAATGTGTATCATGTCCTTCTCTTGTATCTTTATCATAACTATGAATTGAAGAGCAAAAAACGCTAGCCAAATAACCAATCCAATAACACCTATCTTCATTAACAGTGAAAAAAACTGCATTTCATATGAAAAGGGTGCCTCTTCTGAACGAAGATAATTTTCCACATAGCTCCCATATCCATATCCGACAATCGGACTCCCCTTCCACTTTTCCAAAAGTTCTCCAATCTGTTCAATTTTGATGGCATTGGACTCCGCTGCCCCTTCTGCATCTATCCTTTCCAAAATATTCTTATCATCACCAGTGATATTTTCTGTAATAAAAGCATTTGACATACGAACCTTCACTATTCCATTAAAAATCATACTATCTGTGCCCACTACAAGCAGAACCGCCGCTATTCCTGTCAGCACAAATTTTATAGCCACCTTGCATTCTTTATTTATTGCATAAAAAAAGCCAAACACAATAACAATAATCAATGCTATTCCTGCTCCAAGCCAGATAGATTTCATCACCGTGGTAATAATTGCTAGTATTTCAACACAAAAAAACAAGTAATCATACCATTTATTTCCCCTAAAATTATAAAAGAAGATGGAAATGCCCACTAATAAATAAATAGATGTATTAAACACCACCCGTGTATAGCCACCATGCCCAAGCACCACCTTCTGAACAATCCCGTGGCCTCTCACAAGGTTCTCAAAAAACTCAAAAAATCCCTCGATAAATCCTTCCGACATTTCCTGTCCAAAATAAAAAATCAAATGTTCAACCGCAAAAATAAAAATAAGTAACTTCAAATATGACATCAACTTCCGCATATCTATTTGCTTCTCTTTAATAAGATAGGAAACAGCAAAATACAATGAAAAAATTGCAGCCGAATCAAAAACTTCACTATAAGCGTAATGAAGATTTGTCCCTTTTATATATGGTATGACCGTCATTGACATCAGCATTGATATTTCAAAAACAACCGCAAAAATATCCATACAGTTAAAGCTGCCTAAAAAACTCCCCTCTTTTGTCGAAAAAATCTTTATTTTATTTTTAATTAAATAAAAAAGTATATATCCGTATAAAGAAATAAAGGTCAAAATAAATAATATGTGTCGAATAGCAACTCCGCCAACCATAATCATAGTCCCGGACACTCCGAAAATTAATTCGAAGATAAATAATAAAGGAAAAATAAATATAACGTTCTTCACTGTGCTGCACTCCTTATTGAAACATAATCCTCGGGTCCCTATATTTTCTTGTCAGCTGTATCTTGCGCCTTGTAATAACATAATAAAAAAAGAATCGGTTCCAAAACCCTCCTTTGTAAAACTCATTAATATCCTTTTTAAATATTTTAAACCGAATCAGTTCCTTTTCTTTATTCCTGATATTCGAAGAAAAAGTTTGTCGAATCTCCACATCCATAATGGATACCTGACGGTGCCTTTTTCGCATATCACGCAAAAAATTATGGTCTACATAATCCAGAAATATTTTTTCATTATAGCGATATTTTTTAAATATTCTCAATCGAATCGACATGCCGCTATTGATACCGCATAATTCATCCTGCTTTACCGCCCAAACATTTTCAGGCGCTCTATGGCAATAATACTTTTTCATGACAGATGGGGATAAAATACCTACTTCATCTTTAACAATGGGAAGAAAAATATCGCTCTTTTTAGTTCGAATTTCACTTCGCAACTTTAAAAAATAAATGTTGGGAATAAAAGTATCATCATCAAATAGGCTCACATACCCTTTCATACCTTCATTAACACTCGAGATGACATCAAGCGCCGCATTATAAGCTTTACTCAAGCCCGCATTTCCGTGCATATCCACATAATAAAAGCCATCATTCTCGACAATATTTTTATTATCAAACTTTTGGGTACTATTATCGCATACAACAACTTGTAGATCATCTTGTTTTTTTAAACACTGATATGTTATAGAATCCCTGACATTTTTATTATAAATTACAATAATTCCAAATAAATCCGGCACTTTGAGTATTTCTTCTGTCATTTAAAACTCCCATCCCCATTTCATAAAGTATTTTACCATAGACTTAAACCATCTTACTATTCCCTTAATACTTCTTGTATTTTCTCTGCTCCACTTGTGATAAACAAATACCTCCGGATAAAAGATAATCTGATACCTGCGCCGCACCATTCTCGAAAGATCTGCATCCTCCATATACATAAAATACCTCTTATCAAACCCCTTTAATCTCTTAAACACAGAAGTTCGTATTCCCAAAAAACAACCTGTACAAAAATCAACAGTCGTCGGTTTATCTATTTTTTCTAATTCGCGTGTATAAATCCGGCGATAATGTTTAAATGGCTTTAACTTGCTGATGATAATATATCGAATCGTCGGATTTCTTTTGGGTAATAACTGCTCTGTTCCATCCTCATTCAATATTTTAGGCGTAATCATGGCTACATTTTTATGGTGTTCTAAATAATTCGCCATCGGTCCAAAAACATCCTGTGTCACAAGAATATCCGGATTTATTACAAAATGATATTTCGAATTCAGTTTTTTAACAACCCGGTTATGTCCCTCCCCAAATCCTATGTTTTTTTTGTTTTCTAAAATAACGACTTCCGGAAACTTTCTTCGCACCAATTCCACGGTTCCATCGGTTGAATTATTATCGGAAATATATAATGTAAAATCAAAATCTCTTGTCCATCTTAAAATGGATTTGATACATTCTGATATTATCGGAGCATTATTATACGTAACAATACATCCGCTCATTTTTATTTTATTTTGACTAGTACTCATCTCCTCCGGCTCCTTCTGTCGATTCTTTATACCTAATAAACTCTACATCGTTCTTCTTGCTAAAAGCCTCCGTGCTGTCAGGCTTAAAAAGTACAATCAGTGTCTGAAAAACCAGCTTAATATCTTTCCATATACTGTAATTTTCTATATACATCAAATCCAAAATCAACTTATCTCGCGGAGATGTATTATATTTACCGGCAATCTGCGCATAACCTGTCAACCCAGCCTTTACTCTAAGCCTGTACTCAAATTCCGGCAAATCTGCCGTATAGCTATACACATTTTCCAACATTTCCGGTCGCGGTCCTACTAAACTCATTTCTCCCTTTAAGATATTCAAAATCTGCGGCAGTTCATCCAAGCGGAATTTGCGCAGCACTTTCCCCACCTTCGTAATCCTGTCATCATCTGCCGTAGAAGAATAATTGGTTACGTTTTCTTTCATTGTCCGAAATTTATATACTTCAAAAACTTTACCGTTTTTAGTCGCCCTTTTTTGTTTAAAGAACACACTTCCCCCATCATTTGCCTTTATACAAATCGCACAAATCAACCAAATAGGACTGGAAATAATTAATCCGACAAGAGATACCACAATATCCATTATCCGCTTAAAAAAACGTTGTTCCAAAGATAATTCCTTAACAACGGCTCCAATTAATGACACATCATCCAACACAATATGCTGCGCATTAAATTCAATAACATCCGGAACTTCCGGATTAAAATATATATTTCTCGAATGACGATAACAAAATTCGACAATCTCTGTTCTCTCTTTAACCGGAATATCATACATAAAAACCGTATGACACTTTAAAATCGTTTCGAACATTTTCGGTTCTTTATAATCTAAAACATATTTAATATCATATTGTTTTTTATATCTCGAAACAGCCTGATAAATTTGATTCAAAGACTCCTGTGACGAAGTAATCACACAGCATATTTCAGGATGATTTATTCTAAAATAAAAATAATTCCCCACATATGTCATAATTACAACAAGTACAATTTGAGCGGCACACACAATAAAAAGTATACCAATATTCTCAAATTTCAATGTCGCATTATTATCCGGATTGGTATTCATAACTGACAACTGTACATATGTGACAATATCCGTTATAATAACTGCTAATCCCAGAGAATAGATTATCGGTTTGCTTTTTCTCTGTCCAATATCAAAACGGCCATAAGCCGCCGTCATTCCCAAACCAACAGCCACAAAAGTCAACACCGTAACGGCAAGAGTTCTTGATATTCTGGCCAACTGAGGATTCGGAATTGAAAACAAGCCAATAAATATTATCAGTAAGCATGCATAAAGCAATGTCTTCCATAATAAAAATAATGTTTTTTGCAAATTACGAATCAATTTTTTCATGTATATCCACTCGTCTTCACTATACCTGATTAAGGTTAATATATCTAATGTATTATACTACATTTTATACCTACAGTCTATAAATTTGTAATATCTTGTCAATATTTGACATGCCTCACACCTCATTCAACCACACGCTCAGCCCGCTGTATCGCTTCTGTTCCCTCTGGTTGCGAATCATCCGGGCCACTGTCTGTTCGCTTCCAACAATCGCCACACACTTTTTTGCCCGGGTAACAGCGGTATAGAGGATGTTTCGGTTGAAGAGCATCCGCGGGCCGGTAAGCAGCGGCATAACAACCGCCGGATACTCGCTTCCCTGGGATTTATGTACGGTGATGGCGTAGGCGAGTTCCAATTCGTCCAACTGGGCAAAGGGATATGTGATTTTCCGTCCTTCATCGAACTCCACTGTCATCTGTTCGGCAAAGAAGTTAATTTCGCGGACAACACCCATATCGCCGTTAAAAACTCCGACCCCTTTCTCAAGAGGGATGCCGTATTTGTCCGTAATCTCCCACTCAAGCTGATAGTTATTTTTTATCTGCATGACTTTATCGCCTTCGCGGAACAGGCGGTCGCCCTGTTCCTTTTCCCGCTTTGATTCATCCTTCGGGTTTAAATATTCCTGAAGCAGTTTGTTTAAACGCTCAACGCCGAGTTCGCCCTTTCGCATAGGGGTGAGCACCTGAATATCATTCACCGATGCCCCTACATTTTTCGGAAGTTTGTCCCGCACAAGGGCAATGATTACCCCCTGGATATCCGTCGCCTGATAGCGTTTCAGGCAGAAGAAATCCGGTGTCTTCACTTCCAAATCAATATCTTCACCGTCATTAATTTTATGGGCATTTTTGATAATCGCGCTCTCCATAGCCTGACGGAAAATCTTTGTGAGCATGACCACGTTAAAACAATGGGATTGGATGATGTCTTTTAACACATTTCCCGGTCCCACCGATGGAAGCTGGTTCACATCACCCACCATAATCAGCCGGGTTCCCGGCATAATTGCTTTCAGCAGGGCATTCATCAAATGAATATCCACCATGGACATTTCATCGATAATGATGACATCAGTTTCCAGGGGATTCTGCTCATTTCGCTCAAAACGGCTTCCGGCCTGCTCCTCCGGTCCCCCGGTCAGCTCCAGCATACGGTGAATCGTCTGAGCTTCATAACCCGTGGCTTCAGTCATTCGTTTGGCCGCCCGGCCTGTTGGCGCAGCCAGCCGAATCTCCAATCCTTCATTCTCAAAAAATCGAATCATCGCATTGATTGTTGTTGTTTTTCCCGTACCCGGCCCGCCGGTAATTACGAGCACGCCGTTTCGCGCCGCTTCCACCACTGCTGTTTTCTGCATTTCATCGAGGTCAATTTTCTCTTCTGCCTCGATGCGCTGAATCTGATGCTCCGCTTCTCTCAAACTCACTTCATATTTGATATTCAGATTTTTGAGCATCCGGGCCGTGCTCAATTCAAGATAATAATAGGCGGACGCATAGACTACCGGTTGCTCCTCAATGGTTTTAATAATGATTTTTTTATCAATGGAAAGCTCCATGAGCTGCCGCTCCACCGAATCTTCGGATATTTCAAGGATTTCCGCCGCCTGATATTTTAACTCTTCCACCGGAAGGAATACATGGCCGTTCATGCTTGCCTGCAAAAGCACATAAATAACGCCGCTCCTTATCCGATAATCCGAATCCTGGCTGATTCCGGCTCTCCGCGCAATATCGTCCGCCAGCCTAAAGCCGATACCCGATACATCCTCCGCCAGCTGATATGGATTTTCCCGGATAATGTCATAAAGCCGGCTCCCATATTCATTATAAATCTTAACCGCATAGGCCGTACTGATTCCATATTTCGATAAAAACATCATTGCCTGACGCATATCCTGCTTATCATGAAACTGCTGGTAAATCTCCTGGGCCTTCCGCTCACTGATGCCCTTGATTTCCGCCAGCCGTTCCGGCTCATTTTCGATAATCTTAAAGCTGTCCTCTTTAAACTTTTTGACAATGCGGCCTGCGAGGGATGGACCAACGCCTTTAATTGCCCCTGAGCCGAGGTAGCGCTCAATCGAAAATAAATCTTCCGGCGCTTCAATGGAAAAAGAGGCAATTCGGAACTGCCGCCCATAAGTCGCATGCTCCACATAATCTCCTTCAGCCTTAATGTACTCCCCCTCGTTGACCATCGCCATTGTCCCGGTACACATGATTTCATCCCCCTGGCACATCAAAGCCAGAACTGTATAGCCGTTATTCTCATTATGATAAACAATATGTTCAACTAAACCATGAAGTGTATCCATGCTTTCCTCCCGATTCAAAAAGGGCCGAAAACTCCTATATTTCCAGCCCCTCTATCTCTTATCGTCCGCTCTTTTTTGCTTCCGAAAATTCCGTATATCTGCCAGTGCCAATGGCCACAACGGAAATCGGGTCATCCGCCAGTGTTGTCCGAATCCCCGTAATCTGTTCGATCAATCGATCCATGCCGTACAACAAACTTCCGCCGCCTGTAAGTAAAATGCCGCGGGTTGCGATATCTGCCGACAATTCCGGCGGGGTTTCTTCCAAAACTTTGTGAATTACGGTAATAATCTGAGTCAGACAGCCCTCCAGGGCTTCCTGAGTTTCAACAGAACTCATAACAATTGTCTTTGGAAGCCCGGTCAGAACATTGCGGCCACAGACCTCCATGGTCTCTTCCTCATCTCGCGGATAGGCCGTGCCAATCTGCTTCTTAATCTCTTCCGCAGTCCGCTCTCCCACAAGAATTTCATATTTTTTCCGCAGATACCGGATAATGGCATCATCAAAATCATTGCCGGCCACCTTTAATGACTGGCTGACCACCGTGTCACCATAGGAAATGACTGCCACATCCGTCGTTCCGCCGCCAATATCCACAACAATATTTCCAAAAGGCTTTGAAATATCAATTCCGGCCCCTAATGCCGCTGCAATAGGCTCCTGCACAATAATAACATCTCTCGCGCCTGCCTCCATTGTTGCGTCAATAACCGCCCGCTTCTCCACCTCTGTCACGCCGCTTGGCACGCACACGGTAATTCTTGGCCGCCAGAAGGTTTTCCGTCCAACGGCTTTATGAATAAAATATTTAAGCATTTTTTCAGTAATGGTATAATCCGAAATCACGCCCTGACGAAGCGGGCGCACAGCGGCAATATTTCCCGGGGTGCGTCCAATCATATCCCGGGCCTCTTCGCCAATGCTTTTAATTTCATTTGTATCCCGGTCATAAGCAACCACCGAAGGTTCATGAAGTACTATGCCTGTACCTCTTATATACACAAGAACACTATCCGTTCCCAAATCGATTCCAATATCAGATGCTGACATATGTGTCCCCTTTCGTCCTTTTTTCTTCATTTATTCTTTTATTATAACTGATTTCGTAAAAATTACCACCATAAAAATAAAATCTAAAATTAATACTTTAAAAATGCCTAAAATGATGTTAAACTAAAAGCCATATGAAAAAAGAAAGGCCTGATTTTAATGAAAACTCAGATTTTTTTTCTTATTATGTCACTGCTCTGCGGCAGTTATTTTGTTGAATATATGCGCATCCCCAATAATGGTTTCATCTGGTTCGCCGTATGCATTGTCATTTATTTTTTATTTGCAAAACAAAAGAAGTCTCAAAATCGATTTGAAAAATACGGTTTTTTCATTTTTTCTCTGATATTCAGCATCTTCCTTGTTTTGGGATACCATATTAGAACAAATTTTGATTTATATGAAGGTCTCAAAGATGTAAACTATCGGACAGCATATTCAGTTAATGATATTTTTGCACTGTTTTTTTTAACTGTTGTGTGGCTTTTAATCTTTAAAGCCATATTTTACTATACAAAAAAAATTTCAAGCAACATTTCATTAACACAAAATATTGGGATATCTAATTGCAAACACTGGGTTATCGGCGCTTTCTGCTTATTCGCTGCATGGATTCCTTATCTCCTTATCTATTATCCAGGATTCATATTTGGAGATTCTCTGGCATCCATTTTTCAAGCGTTAGGTTTCTGGGGATTGTCCAATCACCACCCCCTCTTATACACCTTTTTTATTAAAGCTTGCTTAAATATTGGAATGAGTCTTAAAGATATCAATTTCGGCTGTGCCATATATACGGTTTTGCAAATGCTGTATATTTCTTTTATATTAAGCTACCTTGTCTGCTGGATACGAAATAAGGGAATATCTCGTAAAATATGCATCGGATTAATGGCGTTTTTTGCATTTGTGCCCTTCTTCCCACTAAATAGTATTGCTATGTGGAAAGATCCAATTTTTTCTGCCTCTTTAGCTTTGTGGACGATGCTGCTTTTTGATTTTGTCTTATCAAAAGGAACTGTCATCCAACAAAAGCATGGGTTTATTCCACTCTATGTGATTACAATGTTAATTCTCTGTTTCTCAAGAAATAATGGTTTTTACATTGTCTTATTCAGTATTATCGCTTTCGTTTTTATTGTACTTATAAATCATAAAAAGCAACTATTGTACCACACAAAAAAACTACTGTTAAGTACAGTCTCTGTTGCTATTTTTGTTAGTATAATCACTGGGCCCGTATATGCCCACTTTAATCTGCAAGGGGAACCAGTGGAAAGTCTTGGCATTTTTTTAAATCAAATGGCCCGTGTCGCTGCCACAGACGGCGGCATGAACTCAGAAGATGCAGCATTTATGGATTCCTTGCTTCCTCTGGAAAATTATCCTTCAACTTACCGCCCATGCGTTGTTGACCGTTTAAAATGGGATGAGAATTTTAATCAGGAATATTTAAACAGCCATCTTAGTTCCTTTATCAAAACTTATTTTTCGCTGTTTATTAAAAATCCGGTTTGCTATCTTGATGCGTGGGAATTAAATACTTTCGGATACTGGGCCGTAAATATCTGGGAATTGAACTTTGATTCCGGTAACATCTCTAAAGGAAATCTGAATGAGCTCGATAAATATCCGGAATGGGGAATTCGTCAAACTAATTTGTTGGATAATAAATATATTGACTTTACTCAAATATTCAGAATTGATAATTCTGTTTTAAGTTTGGCAATTATTAACTGGCTTGTATTTTTCATCACGCTTTTGATGATAATAACAAAAAAAACACAATGGGGAATTGCTATTGCCCCTTCGCTAGGGCTCATTATTACTCTTATCATTGCTACCCCTTATGCCTATTGGCAGCGTTATGGTTTGGCTGAATACTATCTTCTTCCATTCTATATATTACTAACCATATTTGTTCTTAAATATAACCACTCAGAATCATAGGAGGTTTTAATTATGGATAAAATTGCTGTTTTGATTCCATGTTACAACGAAAGCAGGACCGTCAAAAAAGTAATTAATGACTATAAAGCTGTATTGCCGGAAGCGACTATATATGTTTATGACAATAATTCCACAGATAATACTGCCATAATTGCCGAAGCCGAAGGCGCTATTGTACGCCACGAATATCATCAGGGAAAAGGAAACGTTATTCGCCGGATGTTCCGTGAAATTGATGCCGAGGCCTATATCATGGTCGATGGGGACGACACCTATCCGGCTGAATTTGCCCGCGAAATGGTAGATAAAGTGTTAGAGCGACACGTGGACATGGTTGTCGGCGACCGCCTTTCGTCCACATATTTTACAGAAAATAAACGCCCATTTCACAATTTTGGAAATTCTCTGGTGCGTCAAAGCATCAACACTTTATTTAAAAGCGATATCAAAGATATCATGACAGGTTATAGAGCTTTCTCTTACCAATTTGTTAAATCTTTTCCTGTCTTATCCAAAGGTTTTGAAATTGAAACAGAAATGAGCATCCATGCTGTTCATAAAAATCTTTTGGTAGAAAATGTCATTGTTACCTATCGTGACCGTCCAGAGGGCAGTGAATCAAAATTGAATACCTACAGTGATGGATTTAAAGTCATTAAAACCATTATTAAACTCTACAAAAACTACAAACCTTTTGGTTTTTTCAGTATTCTGGCCGGCATATTAATGCTTTTAAGCCTCGGTTTTTTCATCCCTGTATTTTGTGAATTTCTGGCGACAGGCCTTGTGCTGAAATTTCCAACTTTAATTGTCTGTGGTTTCGTTGCACTGGCCGCCTTAATTTCATTTTTTTCAGGAGTTATTTTGTCAACAATTAATCAAAAAAATCGACAGGATTTTGAAATGGAACTTCATGCTATCCAAAGAGAATATAACCGAATTCATTCTGAAAAATAAAAAAAGCTCTTTACCAATCACCTAAAGACTTGGTAAAGAGCTTTTTTATTTCATCTCACCCATGAAAATTATTCAATTCCAACCACGTCAAAACCGACTTCGTCAATAGCGGCTTTCAGCGCTGCTTCATCATATGCGCCGTCAAAGGTCGCACATTTATCTTCCAGGCTGACATTGATATCCTTAACGCCCAGTCCTTCCAGTGCCTCAGTGACGTGCATTACACATTTCTGACATCCCATGCCTTCAATCATTACTTTTGTCATTTTGAATCTCTCCTTCTATATTTGTTTTTATGATAATACGGTTTTATGATTCATTCAAGAGATTTTTCTCCCAAATACTCATATCCCGCCTTTTCAATCGCCTGTTTAATCTCTTCCTCCGGCACATCATCACTCATGGAAACAACCGCCGTTCCGGCCTCAAAGCTTACAACTGCCTCTGAAATCTGCGGGAACTTTTCAAGACAACGTTTCACCATTTTTTCACAATGGCCGCACATCATCCCTTCGATTTCCAGAGTTTTTGTCATAGCCGCTTCCTGAATTCCACACGCTTCCATTTCGCTTTCAGTTTTATTTCCGCTTACCGCTTTATTCATACTTACCGCTGCCACTGCCTCCGACACATCCACACTCTGGATTTTCTTATCCTTCGAGGCATTGTGCATATTAAAGAAATTCAGGCGCAGTGCATTGGATACGACGCAAAAGCTGGACAAGCTCATAGCCGCCGCCCCAAACATCGGATTCAGCTTTAATCCGAAAATCGGAATCCAGATGCCGGCCGCCAGCGGAATTCCAATGACATTGTAAAAAAATGCCCAAAACAGATTTTCATGGATGTTTCGCAAAGTGGCCCGGCTCATCCGAATGGCTGCCGGAACATCACTCAAACGGCTTTTCATAAGAACAACATCCGCTGCATCAATAGCTATATCTGTTCCGGCACCGATGGCAATACCGATATCCGCCCGCGTTAATGCCGGGGCATCGTTAATGCCGTCGCCGACCATTGCCACTTTACCTTTTTCTTTCAGGGCACGGATAACGCTTTCTTTGCCATCCGGCAATACGCCGGCAATCACCTCGTCAACTCCGGCCTGCTGTCCGATTGCCTTTGCTGTCCGCTCATTATCTCCGGTCAGCATGACAACCCGGATACCCATATTCTGCAGTTCCCGGACAGCCTGCGGACTATCCTCTTTAATCACATCGGCAACCGCAATAATACCAATCAATTTCCCATCCTGTCCGAAGAACAACGGGGTCTTTCCGGCCTCCGCCAGCACTTCGGCCTTTCGTTTCATCTCATCGGAAACCTTCATCAGCCCGCTGACAAAATTCAAATTGCCGCCAACCAGCGCTTTTCCATCCAGCACGGCTCTCAGTCCATTGCCCGGCAGGGCCTGAAAATCGGCAACCTCTGCCGCTGGTATATGTTTTTCCTCTGCTCTCTGCAAAATAGCTCTTGCCAGAGGATGCTCGCTTTTCTTTTCCAGCGCATAGGCCAGGCGCAGAAGTTCATCCTCCTGAATTCCATTGGAAGGAAGCATATCTGTAACCTTTGGCTCTCCGCTGGTGATTGTTCCCGTTTTATCCAGGGCCACAATCTGAACCTTTCCGGCTTCTTCCAGAGATACCGCCGTTTTAAAAAGAATTCCGTGTTTGGCTCCCATTCCATTGCCTACCATAATAGCTACCGGCGTTGCCAGCCCCAATGCACATGGGCAACTGATGACAAGCACGGATATTCCTCTGGCCAGAGCAAAGCCGAAGGTCTGCCCGGCAATCAGCCAGATAATCGTTGTCACAACTGCAATCGTAATAACAGATGGCACAAAAATGCCGGATACTTTATCGGCCACCTTGGCTATCGGGGCCTTTGTTGCCGCCGCATCGCTGACCATCTTTATAATCTGCGACAACGTCGTATCCTCGCCGACACGGGTCGCCTCACACCGGATAAACCCGGACTGATTGACGGTAGCCGCAGACACTGCATCGCCCTCCGCCTTGTCCACCGGTATACTTTCTCCGGTCAGCGCAGATTCATTGACGGCGCTGCTGCCCTCCAGGATAATACCGTCCACCGGTATATTTTCCCCCGGGCGGACAACAAAAGTATCGCCCTTTCTCACCTGCTCAATCGGCACCACCGCCTCGACACCGTCTCTCAAAATCGTTGCCGTCTTCGGCGCCATTTTCATGAGGCTTTTTAAAGCGTCCGTTGTTTTGCCTTTTGAACGGGCCTCCAGCATTTTTCCGACAGTAATCAATGTCAGAATCATTGCCGCCGACTCAAAATAAAATTCATGCATATAGGTCATTACCCCGGCCATATCGCCATGGGCCTGAGCATCTGTCATGGCAAACAGGGCATAGGTACTATAAATAAAGGATGCCCCCGAGCCAAGGGCTACCAGCGTATCCATGTTTGGAGCCCGATGAAACAGGCTCTTAAAGCCGCTGATAAAAAATTTCTGATTGATAACCATAACAATGATTGTCAGCAAAAGCTGCAGCAATCCCATAGCCACATGGTTATTTTCAAAAAATGCCGGGACCGGCCATCCCCACATCATATGCCCCATGGAAAAATACATGAGAACAATAAGAAAGCCAAGGGATGTAAAAAGTCTCCGCTTCAAAACCGGCGTTTCCCGGTCCTTTAACATATCCTCCGCATCTGCGTTTGATGCGCCCTGGGCCTGACCCGCCGCGCCTTTTTTCGATGCGCCGTATCCCGCCTCCTCCACGGCGGAAATAATGGCTTCAGCCGAAGCCGTGCCCTCCACGCCCATTGAATTCGTCAGCAGGCTGACCGAACAGGATGTCACCCCCGGCACCTTCGACACTGCCTTTTCCACCCGGCTGCTGCAGGCCGCACAGGACATCCCGGTTACCGTATATTGCTCCATAATTATGCCTCCCTTTTAAGCTTGCCTGACACTATCGCAAGCTCTATTTCATAAGTTTTGGTAACAATGCTACCAATTCATCAATTGTTTCATCTTTACCCTGGCGGATATCTTCCGCCACACAGCTTCGAATATGATTCGAAAGCAGTTCCCGCGAAAAACCGTTCAAAGCTGCATTGGCCGCGGCCACCTGAATCAAAATATCCGTACAATAAGCATCCTTTTCCACCATGCCTTTAATCCCCCGTATCTGTCCTTCAATCCGGTTCAAACGGTGGATAAGACTTTTATATTCTGCCTCAGAACGCTCCTTCGTCTTATGACAGCAACATTCTTTCCCCTTTTCCATGAGAATACACATCCCTTTCTATTCAAATTCAGACAGTGAATCCTTTATAAACATACCCCTTGAGGGTATGTTTAGTATATACCCCTTATGGGTATATTGTCAATGGTTTCTGCAAGAAAAATGACTTTTGTCAATCTCCGCAAAACACAAAAATCCCCTGCTGCCAGACTAAAGCAGTAGGGGACTCCTATATTAGATTTTCACATATCTCTGATTTCTTTTTCCAATTCTCGGATTCCATCTATAACCGCTCCAAAAGTAGGGACATCACCGTAAAGCATATCTTTCATTAACTCATAATCCGCCTCCAATGCCGCAAACCGATATTCAGGCGGGATAAGCCTTAAACTGCCCGGCACAGCCTCCTGATATTTCGCCCATGTCCTCGGATAAAACTTCATTTTGAAATCCACGACCTTCTTCAACAAATCAATCCGGGAAAATGCAGCTTCCTTTACGGGGCTCCCAGCCATACGATACAGATCATAATAATGTCTCGAATACCGCCCTGGCATTTCCAGCTGTTTCGGCCTGTTTGCCTCATGATGCAAAATTGTGGCCTTCTCCCAAAAGGTACGTTCCGGCGCCACGGTGAGAACGGATGTACCTATCTGCTCAAAAACAGCCGGATAATATTCACTGGCATAGGGCTCAATAAACGCCTGCCTTGCCGGAGTCCACGCCGCCAGCGCACCAATTTCCAGACGAATTACCTGTAGAGTGGCCGAATTTGTGAACAGATTAGGATAAGCAAAAATAACAGTCTGTTTATCCTTCTCATCTATGTACAGATTTGCCTCACAACCAAGTTCCTGAGATAGCCCCTCTCTAATTGCCGGGCAGAACGTTTCCGCTAAAAAGTCCTCTGCCCGCACATTAGCCTCCTTATTGAACGCATCCTGTTTCGTGTTGGAGCGTTTCTCCCAAGGTTCATCTTTGCCATATCCCAATATTCGCCAGTCCAGAATCAAGTCAATATCTTCGGAAAAACGGCTGATCAGATGAAATGCTTTTGATAAGCTGGTTCCGCCCTTGAAGGTAATCGCATCTTTCCAGGGCGAGCGGTTGAATAGATAATCCAATGTGAAGCACACCCAAAAATCTTTCTCCACGATTGCATCATTCAGGCCCATTTTATCTGCCGTGTTTCGGAACAACTCGCGACGCTCGCTGTCTTCCAGTCTCGCTATTTTTCTCATTGTGTCTTTTCACCTCCGACAATCTTGCGAATGGTATCATACACCCAGTCTGTAGATTCTGCTGCTTCTTTTAACATAGCTTTTTTATCTGCCTCTGTCAGCTTATCAGAAAGTGTCCCGATAATTTCCGGTGTGGCATTTGCTCTGCCAAGGGTTTTCAATGCCTGTATGATTAAACTCGTCATATAGGAAAGCCCGGTAATCTCCTTATTTGTCCGATGTTTGAACTCAATTTTTGTAGAGTTCCACTCGTAGGTCTTATACGGGCCATCACTGATGTAGGACCACACCGCCGTCACCTGCGTAGATAAGCCAAGCAGATTTAACGCCGTATTTCCACATGGGGCAATCGTCCAATGATAATTTCGAGCCAGTGCATTTGCCACTGCCTCCGGATTCACCGCTACATACTCATTCAGCAGCTTACTATATTTTGGCTTTTCATAAATTCCATTTAAAACACGGCGCAACAATCCTGAACCCGTCAGCCTTTTCAGGCTTTGCCTGATTGTTGCAGTATCCGCTATATCTGCAAAATCAGAGGCGATAAAAACCGTCCCAGCCTCTGCTGCAATGATTCGTTCTCTGATTTGCCTTGTATACCCGTTATCCACGATATATCCTCCTTATGTCACAAATATTATATATTATCCGTGACATGATTGCAATAAATTTTATCATTCTAATTCGATTATTCCTATTGCAGGAAAACTCCATGCACTTATACAGCTTTTTATGAAAAAATCCCCTGCTGCCAGACTAAAGCAGTAGGGGATTTGCATACTATCTTGCATATTATCTTCCTTCATTATACAAAATGCAAACACTAATTAAATTTATAAATCTTCTGGGCCAGATGATAACCCTTACGCATAAGCGAGCTTGAGATAACTCCCGGAGGATTGCTGACGATTCCTCTCAGGCCTCTGCGCAGCCGCCAGTACATTCCCGGGTCATTTTCCTTAAAATATTGCCAGAGTTCTTTTCTCTTCTGCTTATTTTCCTCCGTACCGGAAATAGTCAGCATAATCGATGTCACCAGGCAAATCATCGCCAGATAGCTCATCATATACCGGGACAGCCGTTTATTAAATACATCATCCGGCAGACTGTAGGCATCAAACATCATTTTATTAACCCGAATCTGCTGGTCAATCCGGCCAATCATCACAGATTCATTGACAGACTGATCGCTCCGGCCAATATAATAACGATATAAGTCCACATTCATATAATACAGACTCCGCACATAGGGCAGCGGAATATAGGCAAACAGATTATCTACATAAAAAGTATGTTTCGGCAATTCAAGTCCGGACTCCCGCAGCACCTTTGTCCTATAAATCAATGAATGCATCAGCAGATTCTGATCTACCCTAAAACGGCCCACCTGATTCCATCCAAACACCTTATCTTCCGGCAGCACGCGAGTATATCGGATCGTCTTCGAGGTTCCATCCTCCACATGCTCATAAACATAATTACAAATCATCAAATCCACACGTTTTCTATTTTGTGCAAAACTTTTCAGTACTTCAATTACCTTTTTCAGGCTTTCCTCATCCAGCCAGTCATCCGAATCCACTACTTTATAATATAAACCGCCGGCATTTCTCAAACCTGTATTCACCGCTTCGCCATGCCCGCCGTTTTCCTGATGAACCGCTTTGATAATATCCGGATATGCCGCCGCATATTCGTCGGCAATAGCCGCCGTGCCGTCCTTTGAGCCATCATCTACAATAATAATTTCAACGTCCTCGCCCCCAACAAGAAGAGAATCGATACATTTTCTCATGTATGCCTCTGAGTTATAGCAAGGTACAGCAAACGAAAGTATCTTCATTTTCCCTATTTCCATCCTTTCTGAGTGCCAGCGCATCCTGACGGCAGATGCCGCTCGCCCCACTTAGTACATAGTATACATGAATTTCGCCCAATTAACAAGCACATCCGCCAATCCATTTCTTACAACTCTCTGTCATCCGGCACAAAATGGAAAATGATGCTGCCGACGATAAACAAAATAATGATACTGCCAACGCCATAGTTGGCTTTTCCCGTTGCCAGAGAAATCCATCCGAACAAAATCGGTCCTAAGATGGCGGCAAATTTGCCGAAAATATTATAAAATCCAAAGAATTCGTTGGCCTGATTTTTAGGTACAATGCGTCCAAAATAGGAACGGCTGAGGGCCTGGATTCCGCCCTGGGCTGTGCCGACCAGCATCGCCAAAACCCAAAACATAATTGTCAGAGTTTTTGTGTCCCGCTCCGGGCTCATAAAGAAAGCGACAATACAAATGACACAGTAAGTCAGAATACCCATATTCAGCGTGCGCTTTGTTCCGAATTTTTCCGCCAGCTTTCCGTAAATAATCGCAAAAGGGAAGGCAACAAACTGGGTCACCAGCAAAATAAGCAGCAGCATAATACTGCCAATCCCTATGGTGCTGCCATAGGCCGTCGCCATTTTTATAATAGTATCCACGCCGTCGATATAGAAGAAATAGGCCAGCAGGAAGGTAAAAATGTGACGGTGTTTCCGTATTTCTTTAAGGGTCTGACCAAGCCGCCGGAAGCTGTTCCTGACAAAATGGGGTTCCGGCTCAATTCCATAAACCTGATGGACATCCCGCAAAATCGGTATGCTGAAGCCAATCCACCAAAGCGCTGTGATAATAAAGGATATCTTATAAGCCGTTTCCACGCTGAACGGCGCTTTTCCGAGAGTCGCCAGAACAACGAAAACCATGCAGATAATAAAAGGTATCGTACTTCCTATATATCCGAGGGCAAAGCCCAGGCTGGACACCCTGTCCATATTGGCATCCTCAGAGACATCCACAAGAAAGGCGTCATAAAATATATTTGATCCGGCAAAGCCAATCGCCGTAATCACATAGGCTATGAGCAGCAGCATCCACTGGTTCGACGGAATAAATGCCAGCAGTGCGGTAAATATGACGCCGGTAAATAAAAAGGTCTGAAACATCTGCTTTTTCTTTCCTTTATAATCCGCCATTGTCCCCAAAATCGGAGACAGCAAAACAAGCACAAGGGTTGCCGCCGAATTGGCAAATCCCCAATAGGCATTTGCCGTCACCGCCGGGTCCGCGACCTTTCCTGTCAAAGCTACGCCTGCGGAGCTTAAAAAATATAAACTCATAATTGTGGAAGTGACAACCATTGTGTAAGCGGAGTTTGCCCAATCGTAAAACATCCAGCTTATTTCCTTCTTCGATAAATTTTTAAACATCTTTACTCCTTTTCCAGAAAAGTATGAATAACTTTTCCATCCGTTATACCCAAATCCAACCCGAGTAATGCAGCCAATGTCGGCCCCTCATCCGCCAGGCACATCCTTTCGACCTCCTGATTTTCCCGTATTCCCGGGCCTTTTAATGCAAAAAATGTCTGATATCCCGTTTTTTCCGGGCGGTAACCATGACACCCCTTGTGCTCTCCATCCTTTGTCAGCCGTGTGAATGTTTCCGTATCATCCCGGAAAAAGTAACCGTCCGCCGCCTCAACCATAAAGGCGCACGCCCCGTCCGCTCCCATTCGGGCCGCACTTTTACCGGTGTAAAGAGCTTCTATGCCCCATCGTTTTTCATCCCTCAGCTCTTTTAAAAGTTCGTAAACCTCCGGATAGAGCTGTCTGTCACGGATATAAATATAGGCGCTGCCGTCACAACCCTTTGAATAAACTCGCCAGTCTCTTATTTTTCCCCGCTTCTGCGAAATCCATCCCTTTTCCAGGAAGAGTGCATTCAGGCAAATGATTTTGGATACGTCCTTCTGGCTATGGTCCCCCAATAATACAAAAATGGTATCCTCCGCCATTCCAAGCCGCTCCAGCGTATCCTGTATCTCCATCAGGCGATTGCTGTGCCGCTCCATGGCCGCCCAGGCCTCCGGAGACTCTGTTCCATAATCATGTTTTTGGCTGTCCACATCGGTGAAATGTACCAGCGTCAAATCCGGCCTGTATTTTTCCAATGTATAAATGAGTGAAGCGTGGGTAAAATTATCCAGCTCCGGCTCCCGAATCCCGTTCCGCAGATGGCCGAATTTTTGATTCAGACGGAACTGGTACATCGGCGTTCCATTTGCAAGGGATGTCAATATCTGATTTGTCCAGGGCCGGTTTGCAAAAATCTCCGGCACATTATACGTAATCTTTGCCTTCGCCGTCACCGGCCAGAGCAGCGCCGCCGTTGTCATCCCCTTAGACCTGGCTTCGTCATAAAGGGTTGTCCCACGGATATATTTTCGCTGCCAGTACCAGTCCGGCGATTTTCGTCCCGGCTGGATTTTCGTATTATTGACCACCCCGTGATGACAGGGATAACGCCCGGTCACAATGGTCGTATGGGCCGGATAAGTTATACTCGGATATACGGAGTCCACTGCCATACATCTGCCGGCCCCCTCAAAGAAACGGGAAAAACCCGGTAAATCCTTTGCCTTTTCAATATCCCGGCTGCCCACCGCATCCAGGGACAGAACAATCATCCTACGCTTTTTTGTATTCATAAAACACCTTATTATCTTCAATCACATCAAATTTGCCGTCTCGGCAGTCTACAATGGTCACGCCGCAGTTTCTCTGCAGCGAACCTTCCCACAGGTCTTTAATTTCATTTTTACGGATATAGTGCAGCATCGCCTTATTTACCGCACCGTGGGCTACAATCATAACCCGTTCATCCTTCTCATGCTTTGCGATGATTTCCCGGAGAAAAGCCTCCGCCCGGTCGCAGACCTGCTGAATGGATTCACCGCCCTCCGGCGCCTCATAGCACTCCGGGGCATTAAAAAAAGCGGTAAACTTGCTCGTCTTATCGCCGCGGATTTTTGTAAAATCCGCGCCTTCCAGCACGCCGAAGCCAATCTCTTTTATCCGTTCATCCACAACAACAGGAAGTTCCCTGCTGCCCTTCAGGATACAGGCAGTTTCATAGGCCCGTTTCAGCGGACTTGAGTAAATCGCATCAAAATGAATATCTTTCATGCCTTCCGCCGAATCATAGGCCACCCGGCGGCCCGACTCTGTCAGTTCGATGTCCGCCCATCCCTGAATCTTTTTTTCATTGTTCCAATATGTTTTTCCATGTCTTACAATGTATAACTCCATGTCTCTTTATCCTTCCTGTTTTAAATCTTTCAGCCATTGTTTCATTTTTGCCTCATAGCCTAAATCGCCGCTGTCATAAAACCGGTGACCGGCCAGAGTATCCGGCAGATATTGTTGATTCACCCAATGATTGTGATAATCGTGGGCATACTGATAGCCAATGCCATGGCCGAAATTTTTTGCCCCGCGGTAACTTGCATCCTGCAGATAAGGCGGAATCGGCTCGCTCTTATGCTTCGCCACCCAGTCCAGCGCCTCGTTAATGGCCATATAAGCCGCATTGCTCTTCGGCGCACACGCCACATAAATCGCTGCCTGGGCCAATGGAATCCGGGCTTCCGGCATACCAAGCCGCTCTACAGCCTGGGCTGCACTTACCGCCACTGTCAATGCCTGCGGGTCTGCATTTCCCACATCCTCCGCCGCACATATCATAATCCGCCGCGCAACAAAGGCCACATCTTCCCCTGCATAAAGCATCCGGGCCAGATAGTAGACCGCCGCATCCGGGTCTGAGCCCCGCATACTTTTTATAAAGGCAGAAATCGTGTCATAATGATTATCTCCATTTTTATCGTATAAAGTCACCCGTTTTTGAATACATTCACCGGCAACATCCAATGTAATGTGTATAATCCCGTCCTCCGACGGCTCCGTTGTCAAAATTCCCAACTCCACAGCGTTGAGGGCAGTCCGGGCATCGCCATTGCTCATTTCCGCCAGAAAAGCCAGCGCATCCTCGCTGATTTCCGCATGATAAGCGCCCATCCCCTTCTCCACATCGTAGACGGCCCGCCGAATCAATTCTTTAATATCCTCATTATTCAGCGGCTCCAAACGGAAAATGACAGACCTTGAAATCAGCGCGCTGTTCACCTCAAAGTAAGGATTTTCCGTAGTCGCTCCAATTAAAATAACGGTTCCGTCCTCCACAAAAGGAAGCAGGTAATCCTGCTGGCTTTTATTAAAACGATGTATTTCATCCACAAACAAAATTGTCTTCTGGCCGTACATTCCCCGGCGCTCTTTAGCCGCCGCCACAACCTGCTCCATGTCCTTTTTTCCGGCCACGGTCGCATTCATCTGCGTGAAAACTGCCTTTGTCGTATTGGCGATAACCCGGGCAATGGTTGTTTTCCCGGTTCCCGGCGGCCCGTACAAAATAATCGAACTGAGCTTATCCGCCTTAATCGCCCGATAAAGCATCTTATCTTTTCCGAGAATATGCTGCTGTCCCACAATCTCCTCCAATGTGGAGGGACGCAGCCTGGATGCCAGCGGCGATTCTTTTTCCATTGTATTTTCTCTCATATAATCAAATAAATCCATTTATTTCACCCATAATCATTCTAACATTGCACACTCTTCTCCGCAATCAGAAAAAATTAATAATAGTTTTATAATTGTTCATCGGATTTTCATTGCTAATCTGCTATAATTTGATAAAATAGATTTATATTGCAAAAAAGGAGATTTTGTATATGCCTGGACTAATTACAAATTATCTATTCGGTGAACGGGCTTATCAATCGCTTTCCCCGAATTATTTAAAAGAAATTATCCGAAAAAATCCAAACGCATATCACATGGGACTTCAGGGCCCGGACATCTTCTTCTATTACTTGAATCCTTACATGCGCAAACGGAAGAACAATATATGCAACATTCTTCATGAGAAAAATACCGGTATCTTTTTTGACAATTTATTAGAGTATACTGTTGTTCTCGAAACAGAGGAAAAGGAAATCTGTCTGGCCTATATTGCCGGATTTCTTTGTCATTATGCCTTGGATACCCACACCCATCCATATCTTTACGCGCGAATGCAGAAAGATATGAACGAGCACCCGGAACGCCGCTATGAGGCCTTTTATTACCGCCGGATTGAGACACTTATGGATACGCTCTTATTAAAACGTTTAAATCATATGGAGCCGTCCCAGCTCAACCTGGAAGCCCTGGTTTCATTAAGCAAAAAGGAACGTCGGAATATTGTCGATTGTCTCTTATACGCCATTCGTATAACTTACCATTACCGTTTGTCCCGGAAAACCCTGACTAAGGTCATCGCATCCGTGCGCCGGACCTGCATTTTCCTGCAGACTAACCCGCAGATGCGCCGGCGGCTTGTTCGTTTTATCGAAAATCGGTTGAAACTTTCTTCCTCAAAAACCTGTTTTATTTATCCTGAATATCAGGGGGACCCGGAAGATTATCTCAATGAAAGCCGAAGCACCTGGTATGTGGGCGAAAAGCGGGTTCCCCATAATGAAACATTTTTTGAGCTGCTGAGTGACGCCAATATTTTTAACAACCAGATTTTGGAAGCTTTTGACGACTATCTCGCATGGCACGGAAGCCGGGAACATCTGATTCAGACAATCGGCGCCTTATCCTACTATACCGGAGAGCCTTGTTAGTTATTATCATACGCTAATATTCAGAAAGAAATTATGTCAGATAATTTCTTTCTTTTTTTGTATATTTTTTTGATGATTTTCTCTATTTTTGTCGATTGACAGTCCATCTTCCCCATGTTATGTTTGAAATATGTAAGAAAAATGTAAGATTTTAGAAATAAAATTTTAGAAAGGCAGGATGGCGCTATGACTTTGAGAAAAAAACTTAAAAAAATACAAATGCGGCTTTTGCCGCCATCTTCCCGGTCATTTCACTCTGCAACCTATGATATCCGTTATGACGTAAACCAGCTCCGTCAGGAAATTGCCAGTCTTCAGGAACAGCTTAACCGCCAGTCCAACCAGTTAAATGGGCGAATGGACGAATTGAGTTCAGATATGGCCATTCACGACACACATATGAAATTATACGGCGATGTTTTTTTCCGACAGGAAAATGAAACGCCCCACGAAACTCGAAAACGCTTTTTCCATTCTCTTCCAAAAGCAGATGAGCCCTTTCGGACATTCCAGCTCTGCAACAGCAAGTTACTTCACAAGCTGGAAGAATTATGTCAGCAACATCATCTGGATTACTGGCTTGGTTTTGGGAGTCTCATCGGCGCTGCTTCCTGCGAAGGGCTTATTCCGTGGGATGACGACGTGGATATCTGTATGATGCGTGAAGATGGGATGGCGCTTTATGAACTCCTGAAAGAGGACCCGGAGTATCAGATAACTCTGGTCTATGATTATTTTGCGCTTGTTAAACAGTTTCGTTTCAGCCATCGCAGCCCCGACATCCCTTGTTTTATTGATGTTTCTCTCTGGGATTGGGCAAGAGATTGCTCCGAAAAGAATGAACACCGCCTGCGTGAGCTGCGCCGCGGTCTCATTGACAGTCTGACCGACTCGGACAACCATCTGGATTATTGGCGTCAAAATCCATATCTTTTTGCTCCCGGCAGCAATTATGTTGTTCAATGCGGACCTGTTGATTTAAAAAAACAGAAGCCGGAACCGGTTAAACGGGAAATTGAAAAAATTGAGGTTCATTTTAAACAGTTTTATGAAAAAGCAAAAACGGAGGGAATTTTCTGTGATAGATCCGAAGCCTCCGCTGTCGCCTTTGGCCTGGAAAACCTCTCAGAAGATGCTCCGTGGCGACGCTATATCTGGCCAAGGGATATGATCTTCCCGACACAGCAGATTTTATTTGAAGGTGGTTTTGGCCGTGTGCCAAAGGATATGAAAGGCTTTTGTGACGAATGTTATCCGGGCTGGCCTTATCTTCCAAAGGATATTCTCGGACACAATCATTTTGCAAGAGAACTGCTGAAAGACCCAAAAGTTTATGAGACAATGAAAAAATATATTTCCGAATAAATAATGCTGCGGTAAGATTTCAAATCCTACTGCAGCATTATTTTTTAGTACATCGACATCAACCGGCTGATGAGGAACTGATATTCATTAATCGTCTTTTCCATCGCCAGCCCTTCGTCGATATCAAAATCCACGTAATTTCCGCCTTTTAAACTGATAACCCGGTTCGTTTCACCTCTGTGAAGCAAATCAATGGCATAGCCCCCCATTGTCGCCGCTGTGACACGGTCTCTGGCTGTCGGAGAACCGCCGCGCTGGATATGCCCGAGAACCGTCGCACGGGTTTCAATGCCCGTCGCCGCCTCGATACGCCGTGCCAGGCGATTTGTATGCCCCACGCCCTCCGCATTGATAATGACATGATGGGTTTTGCCCTTTGAGCGGTTGTGCATAATCGAATCAATTAAATCCTGCTCGTTGAACGCCTCTTTCTCCGGTATAAGAATACCGTCCGCACCATTTGCCATCTGACACCAGAGGGCAATATATCCGGCATTTCTTCCCATAACCTCGATGATACTGCACCGCTCATGGGATGTGGACGTATCTTTAATCTTATCAATGGCGCTCATCGCCGTATTCACAGCCGTATCAAATCCTATCGTATAATCCGTACAATTAATATCCAAATCAATAGTTCCCGGAATCCCAATCGTATTAATTCCGAGGGCGGAGAGCTTCTGTGCGCCGCGGAAAGAACCGTCGCCGCCGATAACAATCAGGCCGTCAATTCCGTTATCCTTCAAAATCTGCGCGCCCTTGAGCTGGCCTTCCTTCGTTTCAAATTCCTTGCATCTGGCCGTAAACAAAATTGTACCGCCGAGACGTGCTATCTCAGATACCATTTTGGAATCCATATCTATAATTTCATTATTTAACAGGCCGGCATAGCCTCTTTTAATCCCTTTTACCTTCATGCCGCTGGCCAAAGCGGTCCGCACAACCGCCCGAATCGCCGCATTCATTCCGGGCGCATCACCGCCGCTGGTTAAGATACCTACGGTTTCTACTTCTCGCATAAATGTACCTCCTGTTTTTATTGATTTCAAGTCTGCTCACAGTATATCATGTTTCCCCGCTATTTTAAAGGGATGTATGTTTCAATTTTTCCTTCTTCAAAACTCGGAAGTTCTTCATATAAATGAAATACCTGGTCAAGCATCGAAAATAAAAGCACCGCGCCGCTGCCCTCTCCAAGATGAAAATTACCGTAGATGACCGGTTTTAGGCCAAGCATATTCAGGGCAAGCGCCGCCCCCGGTTCCTTTGAGCAATGGGAAGCAATCATCCCATCCATAGCCGCCGGAGCAAGCTGTTTTGCCAAAAGAGCTGCCACAGATGCAATAAATCCGTCAATAACCACCGGTACTCCCGCTGCCGCCGCGCCCAGAAATACGCCAGTCAGTCCCGCAATATCCAGGCCGCCGACCTTTGACAGCACATCAATGGCATCCTTTGAATTTGGCTGATTAAGGGCAACAGCCTTTTCAATAGTCCGAATTTTCCGCTCAAGCCCTTCGCCGGAAAGCCCGGCCCCCCGCCCGGTGACATCGGCCGCCCTCCGGCCCGAAAGAACTGCCAGCACCGCACTGCTGCTCGTTGTATTGCCGATGCCCATTTCCCCTGTGGAGAGTAACTGATAGCCTTCTGCCGCCTTTTGCAACGCCAGATTAGCGCCGGCCTCAATGGCCGCCGCCGCCGTCTCCCGGCTCATCGCCGGGCCGCAGGCTATATTATCGGTTCCTCGCATCCGGGACAGATTTAAAACTCCATCAACTTTTTCCTTCATTCCCATGTCCGCCACAAGAAAATCGCTTCCCGCTTTTTCGGACATCAGCGCTATTGTCGCCCTGCGGTGAAGCATATTTTCCACAACCTGGGTTGTCACATGATAATCCGACTGACTCACACCCTCGGCAATGACGCCGTTATCCGCCGCCATAACGATTGTGAGTTTCCGCTCAATCGATGGGCGGGTTGTCCGCTGTACTCCCGCTATCCGCACAAGGGTTTCCTGAAGCCAGTCCAGACTTCGAAGCGGAATACATTTATTATCCCATATTTTCCAAACCCGATGCATCACTTCCGCATCCGCAGGCTGAATCCTTTTGCAGACCTCTTCTAAACTCAACATTTCACATTAAATCCTTTCAACACAGGAAAATCATTCACAATTTCAAAACAGGTATAAGCCCCCTGCTGAATCTCCAGATGCCATATATTGGACGCAGCTGTTCCCAAAAAATGGCATATCAAGCACTGAATCGGCCCGCTGTGACCAACAAAAAGGACATTATCAGCCCTTCGAAAAGCTTCCCTGCCGGAAAGCTCCCGCCATCCGTCCAGCACCCGTCGGCTGAACTCCGTAAAACGCTCTCCCCCGGTCGGCGGGCAATTTATCCAGTCTCCGGACATTGCCGCATAATCCCCCGGATAAAGTTCCCTTACCTGTGTATAATGAAGACCTTCCCATGCCCCGAAATTCATCTCATTAAAAGCCGGTATCGACCAGATTTCCGGCATCTGCCCGTTTTGCTGTGTCTGCTTGTTTTGCTGCGTCTGCTTGCTTTGCTGTGTCTGCCTGGATAAAACTGTTTCCGCCGTCTGGCGGGTTCTCTGCAATCCGGAAATAATAACTTTATCAAATACCACATCCCGAAGCATGTCTCCCACCGCAGCCGCCTGCTCTCTGCCCTTCTCCGTAATGGAAACATCCAGGCTGCCGTAATAAACGCGTTTTACATTGCACTCTGTTTCTCCGTGCCGGACTATGTATAATTTCATCTCACAATACTCCTTCCAATGCCACGACAAGCAGCATATAGAAAATTTCAATAATCTCCGAAGCCGCGCCAAGGGTATCCCCGGTCATTCCGCCAATCGCCTTTTCCATGTGCCGCCGGAACAGCCAGGCCAATATAAAGCACAGGCTGACAACGCCAAAAAGCACAGGAATACCTATCGCCGTCCTGCAGCCGATACCTGTACAGATAATCCCGATTCCCAGACATGCGCCAACCCACAGGGCTCCGAACAGGGCCGATATAATGGCAATATGCAGCGGAATCCGCCCGATATAGCTTTTTCCAAGGCCGCTCTCCCGCGGATAAACCGCCCGGTACATGCACAGGCTCTGCACCATTTTTCCCGCCACAGGAGCAGCCAGAATCAAAAAAAGCGGCATGGCTGAAGCCGTGATCAACAGATATTTAAATGCCAAATCGGCGATGGCCGCCACAACGCCAAAGGTTCCGATATGACTGTCCTTCATTATCTCCAGCATCCGCTCCCGGCTTCTTGAAGAAAAAAGGGCATCCGCCGTATCGCACAGGCCATCCAGATGGAATCCCCGGGTCATCCATAATTCGCCGAGCAGGGCCAGTGCCGCCGCCGCCGAGAGGGGCAAAACATGCATGGCCGCCCAAAAAATCAGGGCTTCAAACAGGGCAATGACAATGCCCGCCGCAGGCCAAAGAGCGACGCCCCGAATCAGCCGTTCATCACTCACTTCCACACTTTTATTGATGGGAAGGCTCGTAAATAATTGTAACATCAAAATCAATGTATCCATAAATCACTCCGCCTTAATCTGCACAGGAATACCGCTGATAACAAAATAAACCCGCTCTGCCTGCGCCGCCAGATACTGGTTGACCCGGCCGAGAATATCCCTGAAGCCCCGGCCAAGCGGTGTTTCAGGCACAACGCCCAGTCCGATTTCATCAGTCACAATAACATAGGGCAAACGCTTCTCTTCCACGGCCGCCGCAAATCTCTGAAATTTCTCCATAATAAAGGACTCCGCCTCATCAAAATCAACCGCCGCGAAATCTATATCGCTGTCTCCTGAAAAATCCATATCGCTGTCTCCCGCCGCTTCTGCCGCCGTCAAACCGCCGATAAAATCAAACAGCAGATTTGTCACCATAGAAGTCACGCTGTCCAGCAAAATCCCGTCAAAGCCTGCATAATCCAAATCTTCCAAATCCAGATAGCCTTCATGAGTTATCCACAATTCCCCCCGGCGTTCCTTATGCTTTTCCACACGCTGAGCCATTTCATCATCAAAAACTTTGCCTGTCGCCACATATAACCGGCGCTCTCCCATCGCCTCAACCAGTTTTTCACCATATTCGCTTTTTCCGCTCCGGCATCCGCCTGTCACTAAAATCATACGCTCTCCCACCCCACTGTCCAAACTCTGCGCTTCACCATCTGTCGTTTAATGAAAATCGGCTGTCAAGGATAACCTTATCCGCTGACAGCCAGTTTTATCATTTTTCTCCTTGATTCTTTATTCTTCCATCACATGGTCAAAAGCCACTTTAAACATTTCCTGAATATGTTCATCTGCCAGAGAATAGTAGCGCACCTTGCCGTCCCGGCGGGTTTTCACCAGTCTGGCCTGCTTTAACAGCCGAAGCTGATGGGATACGGCAGACTGATTCATCTCGAGCAGCAGCGCCAGATCGCCCACGCATAATTCCGACTGACTCAATGCACATATAATTTTTGCCCGGGTCGAATCCCCAAAGGCTTTAAACAGCTCCGCCACCTCAAACAAATCATCCTCCGGCGGCATAGCATCTCTTACCTGTTCAACCAGACTGTCTCCCATCTTCTCTACTTCCCTTCAATCGCATGCCCTTTGGCCTTTAAAACGTCCACTACCTGATAAACATATTTATTGCAGATTTCATCCGTTTCCGCTTCCACCATCACCCGCAGCAGCGGCTCCGTTCCGCTCTCGCGCACAAGAATACGGCCTGTATTTCCAAGGGCCTCTTCCACTGCTTTGACAGCCGCCTGGACATCTGCATCCTGTTCGGCCGCCTTTTTATCATGCACTCTGACATTCACAAGAAGCTGCGGATAAATCTTTACCGGTTTAATCAAATCGGACAATTTCGCCTTTTTCTCAAGCATAACTTCCATAATCTTTAATGAAGTTAAAATACCGTCCCCTGTTGTGGCCAGCTTGCTGAAAATGATGTGGCCCGACTGTTCGCCGCCAATCGAATGACCATTCTGCATCATATTCTCATAAACATATTTGTCGCCGACAGCCGTTTTTTCATAGCGAATTCCCGCCTTATCGAGGGCAAGATATAAACCGAAATTGGACATAACTGTCGTGACAACCGTATCATTATTTAACTTGCCGTTTTCATGCATATATTTACCGCAGACATACATAATCAAATCGCCGTCCACGATATGTCCCTCATCGTCCACAGCAATACAGCGGTCCGCATCACCGTCATAGGCAAAGCCCACATCCAGGCCCTTTTCCATGACATATTTCTGCAGCACCTCGATATGGGTGGAACCGCAGTTCATATTGATATTTGTACCGTCCGGCTCCGCATTAATGACATAAGTCTTTGCGCCCAAAGCGTCAAATACACTTTTTGCAATTGAAGACGCCGAACCGTTTGAGCAGTCCAAACCGACTTTCTTATCTTTAAACGAGCGGGTTGCCGTGGCAATCAGATGGCCGATATAACGGTTTCTTCCCATCGCATAATCCACTGTCCGGCCAATATTCTCACCGGTAGCCAGAGGAAGTTCCTCTGTTTTCCCATCAATATAGTCTTCAATAAGTTTCTCCACATCGGCGCTCATTTTATGCCCCATGGCATTGATAATTTTAATACCATTATCATAGAACGGATTGTGGCTGGCTGAAATCATAATTCCACAGTCAAATTCTTCGGTGCGGACCACAAATGAAACACTTGGAGTCGTCGTTACATGCAGCAGATAAGCATCCGCTCCGCTGGCTGTCAGTCCCGCGGCCAACGCATATTCAAACATATAGCTGGAACGCCGCGTGTCTTTTCCAATAACAATTTTTGCCTTATGCTCTTTTCCAAAATAATATCCTAAAAAACGTCCAACCTTAAATGCATGTTCCACTGTCAGCGTTTTATTCGCTTCACCGCGGAATCCATCAGTCCCAAAATATTTTCCCATAATACTATCTCACTCCCAAAAAAAATTCATTCATGACTACTATACCATAGTTTTTTATTTTTTTCACTGTTTTTATTTTTTTACGCTTGACATGTATTTTATTTGTGATAGTATCATATTATAGATTATATAGTTTTAAATACTATGTGTCGTCATTTAACCATACACTAATAGAAATTTTAAAACTGGAAGGTGATATTATGAAATTTAAACCAAAAGACCCCGGCAGCGCAATCACCCATTTTATCGGCTGGCTTATGGCTCTGCTCGCCGCCGTTCCATTGATTCTCCGTGCCTGTACGGCTCCGGATGCCGTACACGTTATTGCTTTAAGCATTTTTATTGTCAGTATGCTTTTACTATATGCGGCAAGCACTCTGTACCATTCATTGGATATTAATGAGAAAGTGAATAAACGCTTAAAAAAATTTGACCATATGATGATTTCCGTGCTTATCGCCGGAACCTACACACCGGTATGCCTTATCGCTATCCGGGGCACTCTGGGTTATACCCTTTTAGCCATTGTCTGGGGCATCGCCATTTTCGGAATTATCCTGAAAGCTTTTTGGGTGACCTGTCCGAAATGGGTTTCATCCGTGCTTTATATCGGCATGGGCTGGACCTGCGTTCTTGCCTTCACACAGATTTTAAACAGCCTTTCCCGGGAAGCCTTTATGTGGCTCCTTACCGGCGGTATCATCTATACGGTTGGCGGTGTTATTTACGCTTTGAAGCTTCCGATTTTCAACAGCCGTCACAAAAATTTCGGCTCCCATGAAATCTTCCATCTTTTCGTGATGGGCGGCAGCTTCTGCCACTTTGTACTCATGTATAAGTTTTTGGCGGTTATGCCGATTTATTAAGGCCGACCTTCTATCTAAAGCCGGTTCGCCGGAATCGATTTACTAAGAATCTCAAAAGCTCCTGCAGCTATATCCAACCCGGGTATAACCGCAAGAGCTTTGTTTATGTATCCTTTGTCACTGCTCCCTGTCCCGGAGCACAGCCATCACCTTCGGAGCCGCAATCATAAACCATGGACTGAAGCCGTCGGGCTGAGCCATCATCTTCTGCTCAACATCCGAAAATTCCATCCATGCAACCTGTGAAATCTCCTCCGGGTTCGGCCGAACCGCCCCTTCCCATTTTCCCGAAAAAACATGGTCATACTCAAACTCAGCACAGTCTTCTGAAAATCTGTGAAAATAGGTGAAAGCAAATTCTTCTTCCACATCTGCCGCCATTCCCAATTCTTCCGTCATTCGGCGCGGTACGGCTTCCGCCAGTGTTTCTCCCTTTCTCGGATGGGAACAACAGGCATTTGTCCAAAGGCCGCCGGAATGATACTTGCCCTCGGCCCGCTTTTGCAGCAGCATGTACAGCTTTCCGCCTTCTTTTTTATATAAAAAAACTGAAAAAGCACGGTGCAGAGCCGGAATCCGATGAGCTTCCATCTTCTCACAACAGCCGATTTCATCATCATTCATATTCACTAAAATAATTTCGTCGCTCATTCATCAAATTCCTTTTCTCTTTAACATTCCCCGGCGCCATCACCGGATAAATTCGGGCAGATTCGATAGGCATGATTTAAAGGCCCGCTGCCCTTTCCCAAATCGAGTCCGTCTTTAAGTGCGCCGGTAATATAATCCTTCGCATTTTTGACACTTGTTTTCATATCATAACCGAGGGCCAGATTGCTGGCAATGGCGGAGGAAAGGGTACAGCCCGTGCCATGGGTGTTCGGATTATCCACCCGCTCTCCCCGATACCAGAGCAGCTCTCCCCGATAATAAAGCAAGTCATCGGCTGTTTCCGTGAGATGGCCGCCCTTAATCAGCACACCGCCCTTGAGGTTCTTCCCGATAACCTCCGCGGCCCGCACCATATCTTCCGTAGATTTAATCTCAAAGCCGCACAGGCACTCAGCCTCCGGAATATTCGGTGTAATAATATCAGCCAGAGGAAGCAAAGTTTTTACCAGTGTTTCCTGAGCATCCGGGCTCATCAGGGCGCAGCCGCTGGTTGAAACCATCACCGGGTCCACAACAATATTCTCCGCCCTGTGTTCTTTTAATTTCTCTGCTATTTTTTCAATAATGCCGATATTAGACACCATGCCGATTTTCACCGCATCCGGCCGGATGTCATTAAAAATGCAATCTATCTGTTCGCCGACAAACTCCGGCGTAGCCTCCAGCACATCGTAAACCCCGGTCGTATTCTGGGCTGTCAGTGCGGTAATCGCACTCATTGCATAAACGCCGTGGGCCATCATTGTTTTGATATCCGCCTGGATTCCGGCGCCGCCGCTGGAATCAGAACCCGCAATTGTCACTACTTTTTTCATATCCTGTTCAACTCCTGTGTTATAATAATGGTGAAAAAATTCTCAAAAATCCCTGGACACACTTCTGCCAGATTGGACGCCGTTTCCATGCATCCAGACTGACTCGCTCGCTCTTCCGCATCGTTTCCAAAAAGTCCTCTTTCATTTCCATAACTGCCGGAACTTCCGTCATAAGCACGCCGCATTCATAATGCAGATAGAAACTTCGATAGTCCATATTAATTGTCCCGCAGACGCCGCACTCATCATCCGAAATTACGTTTTTGGCATGAATAAACCCCGGAAGATATTCATAAATTCGAATACCATTTTCCATAAGCCGTCCATAATTTGAAATGTTTACCATATAGACATACCATTTATCATAATGGCGCGGCGTGATAATACGCACGTCAACGCCGCTTCGGGCAGCCCGGCACAAATCATCCACCATCCGATTGTCTAAAACCAGATAAGGCGTCGTAAAATAAATATAATCCCTGGCCTTATTCACCAGATGGGTATACATTTCTTCAATCGGATTGTCCGGGTTATTGGCCGGGCCGTCGGCTACCGGCTGAACATATCCTGGCGCATCCACAGAAATCGTTGGACGGTATTTATTATAATCCAACTGCTCTTTTTCTTTTGAAAGTTCCCACATCTCCAAGAAGATTTCCGTGAGTCCCCATACGCCGTCGCCCTCCAGGCGAATCGCCGTATCCTTCCAGTGCCCGAACCTATTGATAATATTGGCATATTCATCCGCCAGATTGACACCTCCGGTATAGCCGATATTGCCATCGATAATCGCAATCTTCTGATGATTCCGATAGTTAAATGTCAGACGGGAAACATCCTTAATGATTGGCGCAAAAATGCTGACCCGGATTCCCAGCTTTGAGAGTTCGTGGCGGATTTCATCGCCGTCCATAAACAGACAGCCAAAATCATCCAGAAGCAGGCGGACTTCAACCTTCTGCGCCGCCTTCCGCGCCAGGACATCCTTCAGCCTGTCCCATATCTCGCCATTGGACACAATAAAGTATTCCATAAAAATAAATTTCTCGGCCCGCTCCAAATCTTCAAAAAGCGCATCGAATTTCTTTTCTCCAACCTCAAAATAACGCACCGCTGTGTTTTTATAAAGGGAAAAGCCCTCATGAACCAGATAACGGCTGACCTGGGCCTTATTCGGATGGACCTCGGACAGCTCCGCTAAAATCGCCGGGTCCTGCTGTTTATAGGTTCTGCCTTTCCCTGAAATCTTTTTATACTTTTTATAAAAGGCACTGTTCGTACGTTTGCGTCCCCACATAAAATAGAGACAGTAGCCAAATACCGGCAGCGCCAGAATAATGACAATCCAAAATGAATTAAAAGAGGAGGAATCGTCAACCAGCACAAACACGACCGCAATGCTGGCGATTTCAATCAGCAGATAGGCCCACGACGCATACTCCTGAAGCAGACGCACCAGTAAAAACATCGTTAAAATCTGCAAAATTACCGAAACCAGCACAATGGCCGCCCGCACCAAAACCGAACTTCGTTTTTTCAAAATGTTATTCATACTCTGTCTCCCCCTGCTGTGCAATCAACCTGAGTTTCTGCCGGCGATTTAACTGCTTAATCGCATATTCCCGCCGCATTGCCTCCTCTTTTGTTTCTGAACATTCATAATAAACCAATTCCACCGGGCGGCGGCTCCGCGTATATTTCGCCCCGCGCCCCTCGTTATGCGCCAGAACCCGTTCCTCCAGATGATTGGTCCATCCGGTATAAAGGGAACCGTCGCTGCATTTTAAAATGTATGTATAGTTCATAATATCCTTCCCATTAAATGTAAAAATGGTTTACAGAGGATATTATATCTGATTAATACTTTTATTTCAACCAAATGTGTAAAAATAGAAAAAGGGCATTGCCGCTGTGACAATGCCCCGCTATATAAAGCAGCCGATGAAAATACAGTATTTATTCAAATGTCTGGCCCGGGCCGGTAATACCAGAAAAATTGTAATAGAATCGGCAGCATATTTTTCAATATGTATCACCGACTTATCATCGCCTGCTTTATATCTTATGTTGTTTTTCAGATTTGGTGACTGGAAAACCGGCCGTTATTTTTCCAGATAATTCTGCGGATTCACAGGAGTGCCATCCTTTGTCATTCCAAAATAAAGATGACTTCCCTCTTCCGTGTAATATTTTGTCGGCTGGGCGACATTGCCGATAGCCTGACCCTTAACGACCGCATCGCCTTCTTTAACATTCACATCTTTCATCTGACCGTAAACAGCTTTATAGCCATTTCCCATATCCACGGTAATCATTGTTCCGTTGACACTGTCTTCAGTAACAGATTCTACGGTTCCGCAAAAGGCCGCAACAACCTCCTGATTGACATCGGCTTTAATCATCAGCGCCGGATTGCATTTGTACTGGTCCAGCGTTTCAAAATAAATGGTTTTGTCCGGAGAATACTCTTTGAGAATTTCGCCTTCCACCGGCCATACCATTTTGGCATCCTCGCCAAAGGTCTCCGCAACTGAAGCATTTGCAGCTTCCGCTGCCGCCACAGATTCGGCCACCGCATTCTCAATATCTGTTGTATTTCCCACAGCCACTGCCGGTGTCTCATCCAAAACTTCCGGGGCATTTTCTGCCTGACTGAATTCTGCGGCATTTTCCGCATCTGCTTTATCCTTCATGCCGGAGCGGTATCCGGCAATACCGGAGATGCCGAGAACCACAACCAAAGCCCCTGTCAGCACCATGTAAAATCCATTCTTTTTCCAATAATTTTTTAAATTTTCTTTCACCTGTTATCACCTCGTAGCTATAGTTTGACCAGGAAATCAAACTTTATACACTGGTTCCCGGAAAATACCATAAAATAATTTCTTCCCAGGTTTTTCCTTCCGCCGCCATGGCATCAGCGCCGTACAGGCTCAAGCCAACGCCATGTCCGCGGCCATAACAGGTGAATTCAATGCCGTCATTTTTCACTGAGTAATCAAAACATGCGGAGGGGAGACCCAGCCGGCACCGCAGGTCTTCTCCGGAATAAGTCTGGCCGCCAATCTGAATCTGCCGGACATATCCCGAATCGTCCTTCTCCACAATCTGAACCATGCTCTCCGACAACTGGTCCCAGGCATTTTCCGTGCCGTCGGCTTCCGCAAGGCTGCGGATGATTTTTTTCCGGCTCAAAAATATTTTTTCCATATAATCAGAAGAACTTTTATCCCACCCGCTGTCCACACTCACCAGATAGGCCGCGTCACCGCCCCAGACATCGGCAAAATTCCTCGTTTTTCCATTGGACAAAGGACAGTATAAAGGCAATATAGGTTCCCCATCATAGAGTATCCTGCGCCCCTCGGTTTCCGCTACGGCCTTTTTCAGCAGCTCCTCATCCATGCCTTTAGCTAATCGCTCCCCCGCCGACAGCCATGGTTGGCCAAGCCACTGTCCTTCCGGCGTCCGGCCGCCCGCCGACATATAGGCTATGTATGTTCTTAAAACGACAGCCATGGCTTTCACGGTTTCTTCCCGGGCATCCGCATCCAGAACCGCGGCCAGAACCCCAACCGCATATTCGTCAAAACCGACGACCCGGTCCATCCCAAATTCCTTCATATGAACAGTAAGGCCCTCGGCAGACTGTTCCCAATCTGCCGAGGGCCTGTAATTCTGATAAATCTGCGTTCCCACACAGGGAATCGCCAGCAAACATCCTATAAAAAGCCAGACAAGCCGTTTCCTCATTTCAAAATCCCCGACCTTCCCACAGTCTCCTTATAGAATATTCATTTCCGTGCAAAAAGTGCCTGTCCTTATTTTGTTAAAGCAACAGTATCTCTTGCAATCATCAGTTCTTCATTTGTTGGAACAACAAATACTTTAACTTTGGAATCCGGAGTTGTGATTTCAATTTCTTCACCGCGTTTTCCGTTAGCTTCTGCATCTACTGTAATTCCAAGGTATCCAAGGTAATCGCATACGCCCTGACGTGTTGTTGCGCTGTTTTCACCTACACCGGCTGTAAATACGATAACGTCAACGCCGTTCATAGCTGCCGCATAGCCGCCGATGAATTTAGCTACCTGATATTTGAAAGCGTCAAGCGCATATTTGCAGCGTTCGTTGCCTGCATCTGCTGCTTCTTCAATATCACGGAAGTCGCTGCTTACGCCGCTGATACCGAGAACACCGGATTTTTTATTTAAGATTTCTGTTACCTGGAAGACATCTAAATCATGTTTCTGAGCATAGAATTCAAGGATGGATGGGTCGATATCGCCGCAGCGTGTTCCCATGATCAAACCGGCCAATGGCGTAAGACCCATGGTTGTATCCACACATTTACCCTGATTTACAGCACAGATACTGGAACCGTTGCCCAAATGGCAAACGATCGTCTTCAAATCTTCCGGTTTCTTTCCAAGGATTTCAGCAACCCGTTTGGATACATAGCTGTGGGATGTTCCGTGGAAACCGTAACGACGAATCTTATCCTCTGTGTATGCTTCATATGGCAGACCATAAAGGAAAGCTTTTTCAGGCATTGTCTGATGGAAAGCAGTATCAAATACGGCTACCTGAGGTACGCCCGGCATTAATTCTTTACATACGCTGATACCGATAAGGTTGGCCGGATTGTGAAGCGGTGCAAGATTGCTGCACTCGTCGATCGCTTTCATAACTTCATCGTCCACAACAACAGAAGAAGCAAATTTTTCTCCGCCGTGTACAACACGGTGGCCTACGGCATGAATCTCTTCAAGAGATTTTACAACACCGTTTTCTGCATCTGTCAGGCAGTTAAGCACAAGCTTGATAGCATTTGTGTGATCTGGCATCGGAGATTCGATTGTAATTTTGTCTTTTCCTGCTGGTGTATATACGATTCTGCTGCCTTCAATTCCGATACGTTCACAAAGGCCCTTTGCCAGTACATCTTCTGTATCAGACTGAATTAACTGGAATTTTAATGATGAACTTCCACAATTGATTACTAATACATTCATTATTTTTTCCTCCCATAAAATTATATCCTTATTTTAACATATTTTTTTTAACTGACCAGCCCATTTATGATATAATTTTAAAAAAAGGAGGTTATGTCTTGAAAAAAATGCAAATATTCATCTTTATCATCGCCCTTATATGCTTTTTGGGCAGCGCCGGGTATCTCGGTAAGTACTTCTGGGAGCGCCATGTCTCGGCGGAAAACATGAATGACATCAAATCACTGCTTGTGGAAGAAACAGGCAATTCCAATACAAACGATGAAACCGGCAGTGACAACAATGAAGTGCTCCAGCGATATGCCCGTCTCCATGAAGAGAACCCGGATTTTGCCGGATGGATTCAGATTCCGGATACAACTATTGATTACCCGGTGATGTACGTTGAAGGGGATAATGATGCCTACCTTCACTCAAACTTCAATAAAGAATATGATGCCGGCGGCGTTCCTTTCATCGACGGTTACTGTTCGATAAATCCGGTCAGCGAAAACCTGGTTATTTATGGACACCATATGAATGACAACAGCATGTTCCAGCCATTGATGAACTACAAAGAAAGGGATTTTTTTGAATCCCACAAAACAATCTATTTCGACACACTTCACGAAAAAGGAACCTATACTGTGGTGGCTGTTATTCTTTCCAGGGCCCTGTCTGAAGAGGAAGAGGGCTTCCGTTACTACAGCCATTTCGACTTTATCGATGAGGCTGATTTTAACGACTACATGAATAATATCCGCCAGATAAGCCTCTATGATACGGGAGAAACGGCGGTTTATGGAGACCGTTTGATTACTTTATCCACCTGCGAATACAGCCAGGAAGACGGGCGCATGGCGGTTATTGCCAAGAAGGTTGATTGATAAAAGGAGATAATTTTAATGGGATTATTGGAACTGATTTTAATTGCAGTCGGCCTGTCCATGGACGCCTTTGCCGTTTCTATCTGCAAGGGACTGAATATGTGGCGCATGAACTACCGCCATGCCGGAATTATCGCCCTGTTTTTTGGCGTTTTTCAGGCGTTGATGCCTGTTTTCGGCTGGTTTCTCGGCAAACAATTTGAAAGCTACATAACAAGCATCGACCACTGGATCGCCTTTATACTCCTCGGTTTTATCGGCGTCAATATGATTCGCGAAGCCGTCGGCGATGATGACGATGCTTCCGGGGACATGCAGGAACTTCTGGATATGAAAGAGCTTTTTATGCTGGCCGTCGCAACCAGCATCGACGCCCTGGCCGTCGGCATCACCTTTGCCTTCCTCCAGGTTAAAATTATTCCGGCAGTCTGTCTCATCGGATGCACGACATTTGCCCTGTCCTTTGCCGGGGTCGGCATCGGACACCAATTTGGCCGGCGCTATGAGAAAAAAGCCGAGATTGCCGGGGGCATCATTTTAATATTTATTGGTTTAAAAATCCTTCTGGAACATTTGGGGGTACTATAATTTTTTCGGATAATTCTCCAGTTGATGAAATATACCTAAGATATTCACAATATCTGCTCTAATGCTAAATACTATGGTATAGTTCATCTGCCCGATAACAGCTTCATGGTACCCCTTATTCGCCAGATATGTATCTCTGCTAGGTGGAAACTGCAGAGGATTTTCTTCCAAACGATTATATACATTATCAATTTCATCCATTAAATGTTTGGCTGCCTGCTTGTTTTTTAACTGGGAAACCAGATAATACAAAATATTATCAAGCAAATCATTCGCATGTTCTGTAATATTCAACCTATAGGCCATACTTTTTCCTCATTCCTGCTAAGGCTGCTCTGGCAGCCTTCACCTGCCCGTTTTCTATCTGCCGTTCTGATAGTTCAATATCCCTATATATTGCAAGCTGACGCATGGTCCTTTCATAAATCTCCATACTCATAATAACCATATCACCATATCCATTTTTAGTGACATAGATAGGCTCTTCTGATTTATGACACATATCGGATATTTCCGAAGTATTTTTCAACTCTTTAATAGGTATAATCTGTGGCATTAGCACACCTCCTCTTTAATATGGTTAAATCATACCATAATTATCCCATTATCTCAATTAAAATATTGCTGCATCATACTATTCCATTCGACCCGAATCCCGCCCCCGGAATTATTTCCTCCGCTTCAAAAAGGCTATTTATAATCTCATTATAGTTTTTCAGGCTCTGAGTTTTTCTTATCTTTTTGCCGTACTTTTTCGCATTGGTAAAAAGGCAAATCATATAATTCCATAATTCTTTCATCTTATAGAGCAGTGGAACCTCTCCCGACATCATTTCTGCGTAATCCGAATAAATCCTGTCATGGAATTCCCGAAGCAACAGCTTATCCACCGTTTCCCTTTCTCTGATTATAATGTCAAGCAATGCCGGATTTGCGATAATTCCCCGGCCAATCATAACCGATGTTACTTCCGGGAACCGACGGCAAAGGTTCTCATAATCCTCCTTTTGAAAAATATTTCCGTTATAGCACACCGGGCACCGGCTTTTTTCAAGTCCGAGCTGAAACATTTCCAGATTCGGTTTTCCCCGGTAAAACTCCTCCCGTGTCCGCGGATGGATAATCAGTTCCTCCAATGGATACTGATTATAAATATCCAGCAGCGCATCAAATTCCTCCGGGTTGTCCTTGCCCAGGCGGGTCTTTATAGAAATTTTCACTTCCGCGCCGCGATAAATTTCTTCCAGAAAGCGGTTCAGCTCATCACGAAAGGCAAGAAAACCTGAACCCCGGCCTTTGCCCACAACGGTTCCCGACGGGCAGCCAAGATTCAGATTTATTTCTTTATAACCCATATCTATTAATTGTTTTTCTGTATATATAAATTCATCGGCCCGGTTTGTCAAAATCTGAGGCACAATTTCAGGTCCCCGGTTATTTTCGGGAAGCACATCCCTCAGCGCTTTTGAAGTCCGCCGGCTGTTCAGTCCCGGCGTGATAAACGGTGTAAAATATTTATCTGCAGGATGAAAATAATCATAATGGGCATTCCGAAAAACATATCCGGTAATGCCCTCCAAAGGCGCCATATAAAATTTCATTCTATTTCTCTCCATCACAGTAATAATATCAATGTTCCGGCTACAATCAAAACAAGCCCGGCCAGTCCCTTTGAGGACAGTTTTTCTTTAAACACAATCCATGCAAAGGCCACAGAAACAACAATACTCAATTTATCAATCGGCACGACAATGCTGGCCTTCCCCGTCTGAAGCGCCCGATAATAACATAGCCAGGAAAGCCCTGTTGTCACGCCGGACAGAATAAGGAACAGCCAGCTTCTACGGTCAATTTTTCCAATTTCTTTTTGCTTGTGGGTCATAAATACAATAAGCCATGCCATAAGCAAAACAACTATCGTCCGCAGGGCTGTTCCCAGAGTGGAATCCACATTTTCCATGCCTATTTTTCCGAGTATCGATGTCAGGCTGGCAAATACTGCCGATAAAACCGCATAAACCAGCCATCGATAATCTGCTGCTGTGTTTTTCGAATAAGTTTTTGCTTTTATACCTGCCCCGTCCTCCGCCTGTTCCAACGAAGCAGCCTTTTTCTCCGGCACCGTTTTTTTCTGAATCATCAGCGCTGTGCCCGCGGCAATCGCGCACATGCCCAGAATCATATACCGGGTTATCGGCTCTCTGAGAATAAGAAACGCCCCAAGCATTGTTAGAATAGTGCTCGACTTATCAATCGGCACGACCTTATTCACATCACCGCATTGAAGCGCCCGAAAATAACAAAGCCATGAACCTCCCGTAGCCAGGCCGGATAAAGCGAGAAACAAATAGCTCTCCCCGGAAATATCCGCCATCGTTGACCGAGTTCCTTTCACCCAAACCATCAGCCAGGCAAAAATAAGCACTACAATCGTCCGCAGGGCCGTAGCCAGATGGGAGTCCATGTCTTTTATTCCAAGCTTCGCCAAAATTGCCGTAATCCCGGCAAAAAAGGCAGAGCCAAAGGCCAGGAGTATCCACATATTTATCCGCTCTTTTCCTGATTAAAAATCAAAGCCGTCAACATCAATCTGCAGTGATTTCATGGCTTCCAGCGCACAGCGATGGGCCTCCGGCGCAGAACCTGCACAGCAGGAAGCGTCCACCCGCACCGGCGTATTCGGCATCGCCGTCCGAATCAGCACTGCATTTGCCATAACGCAAATGTCTGTGCAGAGTCCGACAACAATAACTTCGTCAATCGGCGCCATCCGGTCAATTCCCTGAAGACAGCCGGCCATCTGAATGGAGCCAAAGGTTTCCTTATCAAATACAAGGCTGCGGTTTGCCGTTATAAGTTCCTGGATATCCTCCTGGAACTTCCAGCCCTCTGTATCCCGGACACAATGTACAACCGGGAGTTTTTTCCCTTCCAATGTTTCCAGATAATTTTCCTCATGGGTATCTCTCGTATAAACAACAGTTCCAGGGAAATTTTTAATCTTTTCAATCACCTTCGGCAATATCGCCCGGGCCTCCGCTGAGCCAAGGCTTCCGTCAATAAAATCTTTCTGCATATCCACAACAACAAGGTATTTACTCATGTCTTTTCCTCCATTATTCCACACTCTTCAGTGATTCCACCATATCAATTTTTTTCAGTTTAAAATACATAACAAAGTTTACCAGCAGCGAGAACAGGAAGGTAAAACCAATCGCATACAGGTAGCTCGGCATATTAATGTTCCGTCCGAACATTGTCATCTCCACTTCCACCGTCTGAATGACAAACTGATGCAGTATTTTTCCGAGAAATACGCCAACAAAGGCGCCAATCACTGTCAGCAGTATATTTTCCCGATATACATAATTGCCGACCTCCATATCGTAAAAGCCAAGGACTTTCAGCGTGGCCAATTCCCGTTTACGCTCATTAATGTTAATATTGTTCAAATTATAAAGTACAACAAAGGCCAGCATGCCCGCCGATATAATCAGCACAATGATAACGCTGTCTAAAACGCCAAGCATATCTTCAATCTGGCTCTCCATATTATTTGTGTAGGAAACCGTCAATATACTGTCATTTTTCAGAAGTTCCTCGCCAACCTGATTTAACTCCGCTCCATGGTTTTCCTTTATATCGGCAAAAATACAGTTATAGGACGGCAGCTCTCCCGTTAATTTCTCATAAAGCTGCGGCGACAGATAAATATAATGGGACAGGTAGTTTTCGCAGATATCTGTCACAGTTACCTGAATTTTTTCATCGTCTTCAAGCTCTAGCTGAATCTCGTCGCCTACAGAAATCTTCAAGTCCCTTGCCGCCTTCTCCGTCAATATGGCGCTGTCCTCCGACATAAGCCATGTGTCGCCGGAAACCCGGTCGCTGAAAGTCAGGAACTGCTCAAGGTTGTCCAGCTTAGACGGTATGTAAAGATAAACATCCTTGTCCTTACCCTCAAAGGTCATCTCCGTCAGCCGCATATAACCGTCCATAAATGAGCCTATCCGTTCATCGGACCCGAGTTTTTCATCAATGGCCCCTTTTTCTTCCTCGGCAATATCGCCGTCGATTACCGCCATCAAATCATATATCTGAATTTTACGGAACTGGAGCCGGGCGATATCCATGATCGAATCCTTCAGGCCATATCCCACAATCATCAGCGCCATACAGCCGCCGATGCCAAATACCGTCATAAAGAACCGTTTTTTATATCTCAACAGATTCCGCACCGTAGACTTCCAGGTAAAATTCAGCCGTCCCCAAATCCCCGGAACATACTCCAAAAATACCCGCTTGCCGCTTTTCGGCGCTTCCGGGCGCATTAATTCCGCCGGCTGTGCCTGCAAAGCCCGGTAACATGCGCTGACAGTTGCCAGCATTGTACATAAAATAGCCGCCCCGGATGCCGCAAGGGCATAACCCATATTGTATGGAATCACCACATCCGGAATATGAATATAGATAATCTTATAGGCCGTGACGATAATATACGGGAATATTTTCTGTCCAAACAGCACGCCGAGAACAGAACCGCCCAAAGTCGCCGCAAGGGCATAGCTCACATATTTGGCCGCAATCCAGAACTTACTGTATCCCAATGCCTTTAACGTGCCAATCTGAATACGCTGCTCCTCAACCATCCGAGTCATCGTTGTCAGACTGACAAGAGCTGCCACGAGGAAGAACAGCACCGGGAATACAGAGCCGATAGCCCGCATACGGTCCGCATTGTCCGAATACCCGCTGTAATCCGAATCACTGTCCCGGTCATTGATATACCAGGATGGCTTATCAATGCCGTCAATTTCATTCTTTGCATCCTGTATTTTAATTTCCGCATCGGAAATCTTTTCCTCCGCTTCTTTCTTCCCTTTTTCGTACTCTTCCCAGCCGTCTGCCAGCTTCTGCTCATTTTCAGCAATGGTCGCATAGGCTTCGGCAATCTGAGCCTCCCCTTCATTGATTTGACTCCAGCCGCTTGTATAAGCGCTCTCCCCGCTGGTAAGCTGATTATAGGAGTCCGCCAGAGTTTTTTCGGCCTCGGCCAATGCGGATTTCTGCGTTTCCAATTCCGCTTTCCCGGCCTCAAGCTGCTGACGCCCCGCAGAAAGTTCAGCCTTCTGCTTTTCCAGTTCTGCTTTTCCGACTTCAAGCTCTTCCCGTCCTGCTCCGATTTCTGCCTCATGCTTTAATGCTTCTTCCGCAGCCGGCCGCATGGCTTCCATGGCATCAAGGCTTGCCTTTGCCTCCGCCAACTGAGCCTCTGTCTGAGGAATTGCTGCCCGAAGCTGTTCAGCCATCGCTGTCTGCTCCGGCGTCGCCATGCCTGCGCCGATAAGCTGCTCCAGCTGGGACAACTGATTTTTCATAGTCTCCAGGCCGGACATGCCGCCCTGATACTGCTGCCAGCCTGTTGACAACCCGGCAAGCAGGGCTTTGGCATCCGCCAGCCCCTGTTCCGCTGCCGCCAGCTCGCTTTCCTTTTCGGAAAGCAGATTTTCAGCTTCGGCTATCTGCGTTTCACCCTCGCTCAACTTTGCCTCATTATCCGCCAGCAGCTTTTCGGCTTCAGCCAACTCCGCTTTCCCTGATTCCATCTGGGCTTTTCCGCTGTTGTACTGACTCCAGCCGTCATCCAGCGTACCCCGGCTCGCATAAAGTTTGTTCTTTGCATCCCGGATATCATTTTCCGATGACGCCAGTTCCGCTTTCCCGTCAGCCAGTTCCGCTTCGCCGTCTTTTAACTCCTGCTCCGCTTCGGCCAGTTCGGATTCGGCTTCTTCCTTGGCTTCTTTCAGTTCGGACTCGGCCTCCGCAATTTTTTCATTGGCTTCGTCCATAATCTCTGCATAACGGATATCACAGCGAACATCCGAAATATTTTCCACATTTTCCTTTACTTCATCAACGATTTCCCTATAGCTGTCCGTGAAGGCCGTTGCATCCTTCGCGCCTTCAACCGTCACATAGGCCTGAGAGTAAACTTCCTGGTCAAAGCTGTCCTCTGTCACATAGACAAACATATCGATTTCACCGCTGCCGATATTGGTGCTTCCCCGGCTAAAAGATATGTATACCGGGCTGGAACAGGTGCCAACCACCGTATATGTATCCACTGCCAGATTTTCAGACAGTTCCTTATCTGTTCCCGATGTAAATGACAGAGTATCCCCAACTTTAATATCATAGGACGCCGCCATATCCATATCAACAACACATTCGCCCTTTTTCTCCGGCAAACGGCCTTCATCCACATCAACCTGATTCATCGTTTCCGGCAGGGATTCCACATGAAGCACCCGTTCACTCTCGCCCATTAAGGCAAGGACGTCAATCATATATCCCGGTTCAACCTTTTCCACACCTTCAACGGCCCCGATTGCCTTGATGTCATCCTCCGTCAATCCCAGGGTACTCAAAATCTTCATGTCCATCATATTGTGCGCGTCAAAATAGGCATCTCCCGAATACCGCATATCCGGCTCAGAAGCCCGGATTCCTGCAAAAAAGGCGACGCCAAGCGCAACGATAAAAAATATTGATAAAAATCGATTCAGGCTATTCCGAATCTCCATCCGGAAATCCTTCGCCAATGCCTTCTTTTTCATAAGCGCTCCCCACTACCATTCTATAGTTTCCACAGATACCGGATTCTCATTAACGGTGATACCGGATACTTTACCGTTCTTAATCTTAATGACCCGGTCGGCCATCGGCGCGATTGCCGAATTGTGGGTAATAACGATAACTGTCATCCCCTTCTCCCGACACATGTCCTGCAGCAATTTTAAAATAGACTTTCCTGTGTTATAATCCAATGCCCCGGTCGGCTCATCACAGAGAAGTAATTTCGGATTCTTCGCCAAGGCCCGCGCTATGGACACTCGCTGCTGCTCACCGCCGGATAACTGGGCAGGGAAATTCTTCATACGGTCCCCCAAACCAACATCCTTTAAAACACTTCGCGCCCCCAGAGGGTCCCGGCAAATCTGCAGGGCCAGCTCCACATTTTCAAGGGCCGTCAGATTTGAAATCAGATTATAAAACTGAAATACAAAACCAATGTCATCTCTGCGGTATTCCGTAAGCTGTCTCGCATGATATTTGGAAATATCTTTTCCATCCACCCAGATGGACCCGGTTGTCGCCGTATCCATACCGCCCAAAACATTTAAAACCGTTGTCTTTCCGGCCCCGCTCGGGCCAACAATAACAACAAACTCACCCTTCATAATCTCAAAATCTATACCGTCCGCCGCATGAATTTCAATCTCTCCCATGCGATAGATTTTCGTCACATTTTCCAGCTTTACATAAGCCTCCATGGATTCGCCTCCTGCCTCATGTTAATATTTCAATTATAAAACGTTTGATAAGACATTTCAACCGAAGGCCTGAAGTTCATAAAAATTTCAGAATCTATTGAAATTTATGACGATTGTTATCCTAAAAAAATCTCAGGAAAACCGGCTCCTGGCTTCAAATGCCGCAGGTTTTTCCTGAGATTTTTTTATTTCCCGTTTATTTCATTTCCAGTCCCCTTACCTTTGCGTAAGCCTTAATGGCTTCCACACAGCCCTCGAAACCGAGTTTGCTGCTGTCCAGGCACAGATGATAATTCCGGGCATCGTACCATTCCTGGCCGGTATGATATTTATAGTAATCTCCCCGGTATTTATCTTTTTTCTGGATGAACTTTCGCATTTCATCCTCTGTCTTGCTGTTTTTTGCCATTGCCTGCTCAAAGCAGAAATCCGCCGGGGCATGGATAAAAACGCTGATAACGTGGTCATAATCCTTCAGCACATAATCGGCACACCGTCCGATAATGACACAGGATTCCTCTTCTGCAAGCTGCTTGATAATCTTTGCCTGATAATTAAATAAATTATCTGTTGAGACAAAATCATCACTGTCCGGCGGAAGCACTTCCCCCGTATACACCTTTTTGGCAATACGGCCTAATATTCCGGATTTTGGCTGTTCGTCTGCCGCGCCGAATAAGCGTTCATTAATTCCGCTCTCATCCGAAGCCAGCCGAATGATTTCCCGATTATAAAAATGAATTCCCACATCTTCCGCCAGCATTTTGCCGATGGTTTTACCGCCGCTTCCATACTGTCGTGCAATGGTAATAACTGTATGACTCATGTGAACCCCTCCTATTCACCCAGGTATGCCTTCTTCACCGATTCATCATTCATCAGTTCCTTCGCATCACCCTCAAGAACAATCTTACCTGTTTCCAATACATAAGCTCTGTCTGCAATGCTCAGGGCTTTTTTAGCATTCTGCTCAACCAGAAGAACCGTCGTTCCGCCGGCGCTGACCTCTTTGATAATATCAAAAATTTCATTAACAAAAATCGGAGACAATCCCATGGACGGTTCATCCATCAGGATAATCTTCGGATGGGACATCAGCGCCCGGCCCATAGCCAGCATCTGCTGTTCGCCGCCGGATAAGGTTCCTGCCAGCTGATTCTTACGTTCCTCCAATCGCGGGAAACGCTCATAGACCATCTTCAGGGATTTTTCTACTTCATTTTTATCCTTCCGGGTATAAGCGCCCATTCTCAGGTTCTCCAAAACCGTCAACTCAGAAAATACCCGGCGTCCTTCCGGCACATGGGCCATTCCCAATGTAACAATCTTATGCCCCGGCATTTTCGTAATATTCGTGCCTTCAAATTCAACAGTTCCCGACTTTGCTTCCACCAAGCCTGTAATTGTATGAAGAATCGTCGTCTTTCCTGCACCATTGGCGCCAATCAGGGCGATAACTTCTCCTTCATTTACCTCGAAGGAAATTCCCTTAATCGCCTGGATAACTCCGTAATATACTTTTAAATCTGTTACTTTTAACATTGCCATGGTACTGCCCTCCTACTCGCCCAGATATGCCGTGATAACCTTCGGGTCATTTAACACAACCTTTGGTTCTCCATGAGCCAGCTCCATACCAAAGTTCAGCACGTAGAGATACTCACAGATGCCGGATACCAGCTTCATATCATGTTCAATCAGAAGAATTGTAATATGGAATTTATTACGAATCAACTGAATGGTGTCCATCAGTTCCTGGGTTTCATTCGGGTTCATACCGGCCGCCGGCTCATCCAGAAGCAACAGCTTCGGTTCAGTTGCCAGCGCACGGGCAATTTCCAGCTTTCTCTGCTTTCCATAAGGCAGATTCGACGCCAGCACATCGGCATAGCCGTCCAAATCGAATACTTTCAATATTTCGATTGCCCGCTCATCCATCTCTTTCTCCTTTTTTGAATAACTTCCAAAATGGAAAAAGCTTTCGGCCAGACTGTACTGTACATGATTAAAAAGCGCTACTTTAACATTGTCCAATACGGTCATTTTTGAAAAGAGCCGAATATTCTGGAATGTTCTCGCGATGCCCGACTTACAGATTTCTGTCGGCGTCTTGCCGACCAGATTTTCGCCGTCCAGCTCGATAATCCCCTCACTCGGCGCATATACGCCGGTCAAAAGGTTAAAGGCCGTCGTCTTACCTGCACCATTCGGACCGATCAGGCCGACCAGGCTGCCCTGCTCAATACTCATATTCAAATCATCTACGGCCCGCAGGCCTCCGAAGGAGATTCCAAGATTTTTCACTTCCAGTAAAGCCATTCTATTCGCCCTCCTTCTGAATACTCATTGCCTTTTTAAGATTCCGTTTTTCAATCATCGCCATACGGAATTTTGAATTGTTGAAAATCATCATTGCAATCAATACAATCGCATACAACAACATACGGAAATCCGCAGCGCCTCGCAGTACTTCCGGAAGGGCTGTCAAAATAACCGCCGCAACAATTGCGCCTTTAATATTGCCCATACCGCCGAGTACAACCATAACAAGAATCTCAATCGACTTATTGTAGTCGAAATTTACCGGTTTTAAGATACCAACATTATGTGCATAGAACACACCGGCCATACCGGCAAAGAAACCGGAAATGACGAACGCCATTGTTTTTGCCTTGCTGACCTTAATACCTACTGCTTCCGCCGCAATATAATTATCACGCACCGCGCAGATTGCACGGCCATGTCTGGATTTTACCAGGTTGGAAATGACAACAATTGTCAGCAGGACAAAGATATAAACAAATGTAAAGTTTTTATAATTGCTGTAAGCTCCGATACCGGAAAGACCTTTGGCGCCGCCCGTAAACTTCAGGGAGTTGATTACAGATTTGATAATCTCACCAAAGCCCAGGGTTACAATTGCCAGATAATCGCCTTTCAAACGCAGTACCGGGAGACCGATAATCAAACTGAACAGCGCGGCCACAGCCCCGCCGACAAGCAGGCCGATGAAAAGCTCAAGCATCGGCGGAAGTTCCAGCGCATTTGTCGTCAATGCTCCGGCATAAGCGCCAATGGACATAAAGCCCGCATGTCCCAATGTCAATTCGCCGAGGAAACCGACAAGCAGGCAAAGAGATACGGCCAGCATAACATTGATACAGCAGGGAATAATAATGGACATAGCCTGACGCCCAAGAAATCCGCCGTAAATCAAAGCCATAACGATACCATAAACGATAACCGTTATAATAATATTCATAATTACTGATTTATTAATTTTTTTATTCACGACAGCCACCTACACTTTCTCTGCTTTCATCTTACCAAGTAAACCGGATGGTCTCACCAATAAGACGATAACAAGCACACCGAAAACAATGGCATCCGCGAGCTGGGTGGAAATATACGCTTTGGCTAAACTTTCAATGATTCCAAGTACAATTCCTCCAAGCATTGCTCCCGGAATACTTCCGATTCCTCCGAGAACCGCCGCAACGAAAGCTTTAATTCCCGGCAAAGCGCCCAAAGTCGGGGACAAAGATTCATACTGGCAGATAAACAGAATACCTGCCACAGCCGCTAAGGCCGAACCAATCGCAAAAGTCATGGAAATCGTTTTATTTACATTGATTCCCATCAGGGCCGCCGCACCCTTATCCTCAGATACGGCTCTCATAGCGCTTCCGGCCTTTGTTTTATTGATAAACCAGGTCAAAATCACCATGGCAATTACCGTTACAATTAATGTAACAATTGTAATTCCTGAAATGTGAATACCACCGATTTTTACCGACGGCACCTTGATAACCGACCCAAAAGGAATCGGCGTTGCCTTAAATATGATCAAAGCAACATTTTGCAAAAAGTAACTGACGCCAATCGCCGTAATCAATACGGCCAGCGACGGCGCGTTACGCAGCGGTTTATACGCAATACGTTCAACCGTTATTCCGAGAACCGCACAGACAATAATGGTCAATAAAATACATACCGGCACCGGAAGCCCCAATAACGCTGCAAATACATAAAGTGCGTATGCACCTACCATAATGATGTCTCCATGAGCAAAGTTAATCATCTTTGCAATACCATATACCATGGTATACCCCAGGGCAATCAGGGCATAAATACTCCCTGTCCTCAGTCCGTTGATTAACTGTTCCACAAGATTATTAATCAGACTCATTACCCTCCACCTTTCTATGTTTTGTATTACCGAACTTAACTATATATTTTAATATAATACTTTCTTGCTTGCAAGGATTAATGTGGAAAAATCCATTTTTTGTCAGGAAAACACGAAAAATACCAAAAGCCCTCATTCATGAAAAGAAAACGCCAACATCCCATAGGCGGGACATCGGCGTCTCCAACTAATCCGACATAAACCTGTCAGATAAAATTATTCATATAAAGTATAAGCACCATCGATAATCTGGATGAACTTGCTTCCTTTGTTTGGTTCACCTTCTGCTGTCCATGTGATACCATCACCTGTCAGACCATCAACTGTGATTTCTGTCATAGCTGCAATTAAGTCAGCGCTTTCGATGGAACCGGCCTGCTCCATAGCTGCTTTGATTGTATAAACTGTATCATAAGCATCTGCTGCAAACTGGTCAGGCGTTGCACTGTAAGCTTCTTCATAGGATTTTACAAATGCCGCTACGTTTTCAGATGGGTCTGCTGCGAAGAATGGGCTTAAGAAGATAGCGCCTTCAACGGTTGCTGTATCTGTAACTGTGCCGAGAACGCCGTCCCATCCGTCACTGCCGAGGAATGGAAGTTCCATACCCATATCCTTAGCCTGTTTTGTGATGTATGTTGCTTCCTGATAGTAAGCAGGAACAAAGATAGCTTCTGCATCTGTACCTTTGATTGTTGTTAACTGTGTATTAAAGTCAACATCTCCGCCTGTGAAAGCTTCACTTGCAACGATTTCGCCGCCTTTAGCTGCGAATTCTTCTTCAAATGCTTCTTTGATACCCATGCTGTAGTCGGATGCGCTGTCATAAATAACAGCAACTTTCTTGTAACCAAGTGTTTCTGCTGCTAAACCTGCCATTGTGACACCCTGAGCCGGATCAGTGAAGCAAATACGGAAAGCATTGTCATTCTTTGTACAGTCGATAGCGGAACCGGATGGCGTAATCTGAAGAATACCATCTTCTGCTGTCAAATCTGTGATAGCGATACAAGCGCCGCTTGTTACACAGCCGAGAATCGCCTGAGCGCCGTCGTCCATAACAGAGTTGTAAGCCTGAATGGCTTTATCTTCAGTTGCTTCATCATCAGCGAAAGTCATATCCAATGTGTAAGTCTTATCGCCAACTTTAACGCCGCCTGCCGCATTGATTTCTTCAATAGCAATCTCAGCGCCCTGTTTTACAGAATTTCCATAGGAAGCAGCATCGCCTGTCAGAGGTCCGATACCGCCAATCAGGAATACTTCGCCATCTGCCGCTGCTGTTGTTTCGCCTTCAGCTGCTGTTTCGCCGGCTGCTGTTGTCTCTGCTGCTTTTGTTTCTTCTTTTTTCTCACCGCCGCAGGCTGTCAAAGAAGCAACGACTAAAGAAGCGGCTAATGCCATGCTCATTACTTTTGTCATCTTTTTCATGTTTTTATTCCTCCTTCTAATTTACGGTTTATTGTAATACCTAAACCCAAGAATTGTCAATGAAAAGTATGTCTTTTCCCCAACACTTTTTTGGAGTATAATAAAAATAACCAATTTATATTATATAAGGAGGGAAATTTTATGAAAATTTTAACCAATGGTCATTTTATTTCCTGCGATGATGAAAATCGCTGTTTTTCAGTTATGGTCATTGACCGGGATAAAATTATCTATACCGGCGACACTGTTCCGGAGGAATATGCCGAATGTCCGGCCATCGATATGCACGGATACACTGTTGTCCCGGCTTTCTCAGATACCCATATGCACTTTGAAAGTTTTGCCCTCTTCCGCACAACCGTTGATGTCCGTGATGCTAAAAATTTTGAAGAGATGGGTGAAATGCTTCGTGCATGGACAGATGCCCATCCAAAGGCCAAATTTTTGCCGGCCTACGGATGCAGCGCCCATACAGTCGCCGAGAAACGTCTGCCTGAAACAAAAGATTTGGACGCTATGACCGATTTGCCGTTATTAATCGTAAAATATGACGGTCATGCCGCAGTGGCCAACTCGGCCCTGATCGACCTTTTCCCGCTGGACGTTCTGGCTGACCCGGGCTTTGATTCCAACACCGGATGGCTCTATCAAAACGCATTTTACAAAGGTGTCAATTTTATTACGCAAAAAATTTCTCCGTTCACCCTGCTCCAGGGTATGCAGGATGCTGCAGAAGCCCTCGCTGAAAAGGGGATTGGCTATATTCATACCGTTGAAGGCGTCGGCTACAAAAATGACATCGATATTGACACAATAAACATTGTCCGCCGGGCGCTCCCGCAGAAATTTACCGTCTTTTTCCAAACAATGGATGTGGATAAAGTTGTGAAGCGCAAAATGACCCACATCGGCGGCTGCTTCTCTCTGGCATTGGACGGCTGTTTCGGCTCAGAGGATGCGGCGCTGTCCGAAGGCTACACAAATAACCCGGAAAATAAAGGATTCCTGGCCTATACTCAGGAAGAAGTCAATGATTTCTGCATTAAGGCCAACCGGGCCGGACTGCAGATTACGATGCACGCCATCGGCGACGCGGCCGTAGAGCAGGCTTTGAACGCCTATGAAGCCGCATTAAAGGATTATCCGCGCAAAGATGCGCGGCACATTTTAATCCACGGCGATTTGATGAATGTTGAAGCCATAAAAAAAGCAGCAGAGCTTGGCATTACCATCGCCGTACAGCCGGCCTTTTTGGACTGGCCGCAGGAGCCGGAAGCTTATCTGGAATCTATTCTCGGCGAACGGGCAAAACAGATTCTTCCGCTTCGGGATATGATTGATGCCGGTCTCCTCGTCACTTCCGGCAGTGATGCCCCTTGCACCATCCCGGATCCAATCGAGGGAATTCACATTTGCTGCAACCATCCAAACCCGGAACAGGCCCTGGCACCGATGGAAGCTTTAAAAACCTATACCATCTGGCCGGCCCGCAGCGCCTTTGACGATAATTACTATGGAAGTCTGACACCGGGCAAAAAAGCCAACTTCCTCGTGCTGGACAAGGATATCCTTTCCATTCCGAAGGAAGAGATTAAGACAATGAAAATCAAAGGCGTTTTCCTGAATGGCCGCCGTTTCCGTCCTGCAGATAAGTTCTCTGTTCCAAAGCTGGCACAGAAAATCTGGGCTAACCGAAAAGAGGATTAATCCATGATTTATACGCCTATGACCCGGAAGGCCATGAAGATTGCCTATGATGCCCATGCCGGACAGGCAGATAAAACGGGAATTCCCTATATCTACCACCCGATACATCTGGCAGAAAGTATGTCCGATGAAAACTCCGTTATTACAGCGTTGCTTCATGATGTCGCGGAGGACACGAATATCACTATTGACGATCTGGCCCGCGAGGGATTTCATGAGGATATACTGACAGCCCTGACCCTTTTGACACATAATCCGGCTGAGGAATACATGGATTACATTTCACGGCTTTCCACCTGCCCGCTGGCCCGCAAGGTTAAGCTGGCCGACCTGCGTCATAATTCCGATGCAACCCGGCTGGATTCCATCGATGAAAAAACAGCCCGGCGGCTGGAAAAATACAGCCGCGCCATCCGGCTTTTAGAAGCAGTCGAAAATAATGCCCATTGACTTTTGAAAAAGAATCTCATATACTGAATAAAAAGGTGCGCCGCGAGATACGTCTTTCGGCAAACCATTCGGCAAATTTTATAACCCCTGCTGAACCTTAGGGTACGCCCGAAAGTGAAGATAAGGATAACTTACAGTAAGATATATACCCTTACCCTGTCCAGCAGTTTTTGCGGACAGGGTTTTTTGGTATAAAAACCGTTTATAAATGGAGGATTTATGGATACACGTATCGCCGTCATCGGCATCATTGTTGAGAACCCGGAGGCCGCGCCTCGAATCAATAATATTCTGCACGAATATTCCCCCTACATACTCGGGCGCATGGGAATTCCTTATCCAAAACGGGAATTATCTATTATTAGCATTGTCATTGATGCGCCGCAGAATATCATCAGCGCGCTGTCCGGCAAATTAGGCATGATTCCCGATGTAAGTACCAAAACTGTTTATTCGAAAGTATGAAAAAAGGAGACGAAATTTATGTATGACGTAAAATCACTCAAGGCAGAAGAATTTATTAATGACGAAGAAATTCTGGACTGCCTCAGGTATGCCCAGGAAAACAAAAACAATCGTGAACTCATTGATGAAATCTTAAAAAAAGCAGAAGAGATGAAAGGCATCAGCCATCGTGAGGCCGCCGTTCTTCTGGAATGTGATATGCCGGATGAGATTGAAAAAATGTTCCATCTGGCAAAAAAGATTAAGGACCGTTTCTACGGCAATCGAATCGTTATGTTCGCGCCGCTTTATCTGTCCAACTACTGTGTCAACGGCTGTACCTACTGTCCGTATCACGCAAAGAATAAACATATTGCCCGGAAGAAGCTGACCCAAGAGGAAATCCGACAGGAGGTTATCGCCCTCCAGGATATGGGCCACAAGCGTCTGGCCCTGGAAGCCGGAGAGGACCCGGTCAACAATCCGATTGAATATATTCTTGAATGTATTCATACAATTTACGGCATTAAACACAAAAACGGCGCTATCCGCCGTGTCAATGTTAATATTGCAGCCACAACTGTGGAAAACTACCGCAAATTAAAAGAAGCAGGTATCGGAACTTATATCCTGTTCCAGGAAACCTATAATAAAAAGAGTTATGAAGAGCTCCATCCAACCGGCCCTAAGAGCAATTACGCTTATCACACCGAGGCTATGGACCGGGCTATGGAGGGCGGTATCGACGATGTGGGTATCGGCGTTCTTTTCGGCCTTAACATGTACCGCTATGATTTTGTCGGCCTTCTCATGCACGCCGAACATCTGGAAGCCGCTCAGGGCGTTGGACCGCACACCATCAGCGTGCCTCGCGTCTGCCCTGCAGATGATATCGATGTCAACGACTTCTCCAATGCCATCCCGGATGACATTTTTGAGAAAATCGTTGCCTTAATTCGTATCGCTGTTCCGTACACGGGCATGATTATTTCAACCCGGGAATCACAAAAAGTACGCGAAAAGGTACTCCAGCTCGGCGTATCCCAGATCAGCGGCGGCTCCCGCACCAGCGTCGGCGGCTATGTGGAGCCTGAACCGGAAGAGGAAAATTCCGCCCAGTTCGATGTCACTGACCGCCGCAGCCTTGACGAGGTTATCAACTGGCTGCTGGAAATGGGCTTCATCCCTAGCTTCTGTACCGCCTGCTACCGGGAAGGCCGCACCGGCGACCGCTTCATGTCCCTCTTAAAAGCGGGACAGATTTCCAACTGCTGCCAGCCAAACGCCTTAATGACCCTCAAGGAATACCTGATGGATTATGCCTCTGAGGAAACCCGCAAAAACGGCGAAAAGCTGATTGAAAAAGAGCTGGCAAATGTGGCCAGCGACAAAGTCCGCGAAATCACCCGAGAACATTTAAAAGATATCGCAGAGGGAAAACGGGATTTCCGATTCTAAAGATTCAAAAACACCGAGGCTGTGGAGAAATTCTCCACAGCCTCGTACTATTCTACAGCATCTCTTTCTGAATAATGCATCCAAATCCAATACTGTTTCTCGCCCCGATTCCGGACAGCAGCGCCAATTCGAGCATCTCGGCAGAGCCATACAGTTTAAATCTGCCCTTCCAGGCCCGGATTTGAAAGCCGCTGTAATAGGTTTTTATCTCCCGAAGACGACCGGAGGTATCCGGCAGAATTTTGAAATCCGTATTTTCCGGCTCCACACCGTAATAGGCCTTATATTTTCTTAAAAGGTTATCCCTGAGCATGCCGGAGAAATCTTTTTCTGTCGGGCTGTAAAAATAAGTCTTTTTTCTTCCGTCCCCGGTTGTCAGGGTGGAATGAATCGTTACCGGGGATAAGGTTTCCACAACGCAATTTCGATATTCTTCCATAACCATCCGGCAGTCCACTAATTGAAGGTAATTGTTCCCCAGCCGGAGGAGCTGCCGTCTTTCCACAGCCTCAGCAATAACCTGGTGTCCCTCGTCGGAATAAAAGGTCAGACATATCTGCACCGGGCCGGTGAAAATTCTTTTTCTTTTTTCCCTATGATAAAAGCTCTCGCCCATCATCTCTGAAAATGTGTACAGCTTAAAGGAACGCTTATCTCTCTGATACCCCCTGTCATGAAGAAACGATGCATAACCCCGGTTTCCAAGCCATGACAGCAGGGCTGCCTGCAATATCTTGTTATAGCTTGCCGGGACCATCACCGGTTCCTGGCTGTAAAATGTCAAAATGTATTTCATTTTTTCATATCCTCCGTGAGCGCCTCCACCAATCGTCCATAATCTTTAACTTCTTCCTGTCCGAATATGGCTGCCTGATGATACTGCTTCGACACAAAAGAATCCAAATCCTTCCGGAATGCCTCGAATTCTTTCTCATAGGTTTTTTGCGTATTCCGATTCGTGAAACGACTAATTAATACAACCCGGCTCCGGCTGCCGCCGATTTTTTCACTTTGGTACAACGCCTCAAAAAAATTCATCTTGACACTGCCGCCCTGTTCTCCCCCGGTAATCGAGAGAACCGTCAATTGATAGCCTGTAGAGAAAAGGATATCAAACTGCCGCCCGCCATTGTCGTCCTCAACCCAAGGGCGGTACATGATATCCGCTCCGAATTTCGACTCTGCCGGAAAAATTGCTTCATAGTCTTTTCGAAGGGCAGAAAACGCCTCCCTGACTGCACAGCAAATATAATAATAAAACCAGTCCTCCATAAAGAGTTTCCAACAGTCAAGCCCTTTTGCCCGTGCCTGATTAAGCAGGTCCGACATGTCGCTGCCGCCGTCTTCGCCTTCCGATTTAAAACGGTCTTCAGCCGCATCAAAGCATAACCACCGATTCCTCTTATTATACTGTTCAAGAAGGGCCGTATACTGTTCAAAACGCCGGGCCTTATCCGGGGAAATAAACTCGCAGCTTTCCCCGATATTGCTATCAGCATCATTATTGTCTAATCCATTCTTATACGTCAGCGATTTAAAATATGAGGCATACTCCGAATTGCACATATCCGTCAAAAAGGCTTTTAAACACAAATATTCCCCACTAAAGATATCTGAATCTGAACCTGAAAATATTCTGGCCGCAATTCTCTTTATCCGGCGGCAAAAGTCCTCATCCTCAAGCAATTCTTTTGTCAATTCATTTTCTGATTTATCTTCACAAATCTCCATTCCGTGCAAACGAACAATATCCTTTACCGCCAGAGACACACTGGCTATTGGGAACTCCAGATATTTTTTCCCATACTGCTCATTAAAAAGAAAACAATTCATTCTGCCCTCAGACAGATAGCACTCCGCCCCCGGCCTATGGTTTTTACTGCACCATTCTCTCAGGGCAATCGCCGCATAGGTCGTCATTACCTTCGTGCCGCCCGTATTATTCAGAATAACGCCCTCCGGATTCTTTATTTTCAGTATCTCTTTTATTTTCTGTTCAACAACATACTGGGAAACTTCCCCTCCGCTTCCGCCATCGGCCGTCTGCAGGCATACCGATTCAATTTCACATTGCTGAAAATGATTCTCCGATATCAGACTTTTCAGTGCGGAACAAATCCGTTCTTGATAAATGGCTGTTTCCTTCGTGTGAATCAGCAAATGCCGGTTCGGAACAAAAAGGCTTTCTTTTTCCTCCTCTGTCCATCCGGCTTTATCCATCAAATGGGCCGCCTGCACATAGCAGGGCATTGGATTTGAACCTACCAATATGATATTCAGCCATTCCTTTTCTTTGTTCATATTGCTTCCTCCCCGCAGATATCGGCTGCTTCTGTTTTCAGCAGTTTTTTCACATGTTCTTTAGGTCAGTTTACAAGGAACTACACGCAGACCACGAAACGGGGGCTGCTGACAACAAATAAAGGCTGAGTATCAAGCACCGGGAAAGTGCGGGATATTCAGCCTGTTTTGTTGTCAGGGGTTTCCAAAGGGGCTTGCCCCTTGG
>ERZ809224.211-NODE-211-length-60890-cov-15.354993_pt1 | contig 60890 bp, 58 predicted proteins | sample MGYA00520513_ERZ809224 | MGnify/ENA primary metagenome ERZ809224 (study PRJEB31576, sample SAMEA3212658) | Homo sapiens | biome: human-gut; feature: human gut; material: fecal | place: Sweden | collected 2012 ... | reverse complement strand
TTATCGCGCGGAGCTTGACGCAGCGCGCCCATGCGCAGCATCTGACATACGGGATACCCTCTGTTAAATTTCCTCTATTTTCCAACCTGAACCCGGAATAAATCTTCTCCGGCTTTAATCGGGCCGCTGTGAAGCAACCGCACCTGGCTGTTTTCATCGAGCTCGGTACACACAATCGGGGAAGCCAGTGACGGCGCGTGCTGGCGGATATAATTCAAATCAACCCACATCAGCAAGTCACCTTTTTTGACCAAATCGCCTTCTTTAACCCGCACATCAAAGCCCTCGCCGTTTAAGGATACCGTATCGATTCCCACATGAATCAGCAGGGCAATGCCGCTCAGGGTTTTAAAGCCCAAAGCATGCCGGGTATCAAAAACAAAGGATACCGTTCCATCGGCCGGCGCCACAATATCCGGGCCTGTCAGTTCAACAAAGGCGCCATCCCCTACCGCACCGCTGGCAAAGCCTTCATCCGGAGCTTTGTGAATATCCGCCGCAATTCCCGTATAAGGACTGGCGATAACGGATGTTTTTGGTTCCTCTTTAGCTGACGGGATTGACTGCCCGGTTTCTGCCTCCGGCATTTTCTCCAGATAATCTTCCAGATGGGATTTGATAACGGTTACTCTCGGGCCGTAAATGACCTGTACCCCATTGCCCTTCTGAATAACGCCGGAAGCCCCTGTCGATTTCAGCACATCCGTTTTAACTTTTGACGACTGATAGACCGTGCACCGCAAGCGGGTAGCGCAGCAATCCACATCGGAAATATTGTCCCGTCCGCCAAGGCCGTCACAGATTCTGGCCGAAATTTCATCCCTCTCTGACATACCGCCGCCGGAAATGCCCCCTGACGCACTGCCGCCGGATATACCGCTGCTGTTTAAGGCGCCGTTGTCTTTCATTCCCTCTCTTTTTCCGCCCCGGCGCTTCTTATCCACATCGCTTCGATGATACAGCTTAACTTCATCGGATGCTTCGCGTCCCGGCGTTTTTAAATCAAACTTCCGAATCAGGAAGGTAAACAGGAAATAATAAACAATAAAATACACAATGCCGACAATAACAACCCAAATCCAATTTGTCTTTGCATTTCCCTGCAAAATTCCAAACAGGAAAAGGTCGATAAAACCGCCGGAAAATGTCATGCCGACGCCAACATTAAATATATGCATGAGCATATAAGCCGCACCGGCAAAAACGCAGTGAATAGCATACAGGGCCGGAGCTACAAACAGGAAGGTAAATTCCAGCGGTTCTGTAATTCCTGTCAGCATAGACGTTAAAGCCGCCGACAGCAAAAGACCTTCAACCGCTTTTCGTTTTTCCGTCCGGGCCGTCTTATACATCGCCAAAGCCGCTCCCGGAAGTCCGAAAATCATCAGCGGGAATTTTCCGGACATAAACCGGGTGGCTGACACGGCAAACTTTTCCACAGAAGGGTCCGCCAACTGGGCAAAGAAAATATTCTGGGCCCCTTCAATCAGCCGTCCTCCGACTTCCATCGTTCCTCCAACAGCCGTCTGCCAGAAAGGCAGATAAAAAACATGATGCAGGCCAAAGGGAATAAGGGCCCGTTCCATAACCCCGTAAACCCAGGTTCCGATATAACCTGAATTCAGCACCACATTGCCCACACTGTAAATGACTCCCTGTATCGGCGGCCATATATAGTACATCAAAATTCCCACAAGGGTATAGACCAGCGCGGAAATAATCGGCACAAAACGGGTGCCTCCAAAGAAGGACAGCACCTGGGGCAGCTCAATCTGATAAAAACGGTTATGCAGCGCCGCCACACCCAGGCCGACAATAATTCCGCCGAAAACGCCCATTTGGAGCGATGTAATGCCGACCACCGAAGCAGAAGCGCCTGCCAGAAGATTTTCCGCACCGCCATTAATTGTAATCATGGCGCTGATTGACGCATGCATAATGAAAAAAGCAACGGCAGCAGCCAGAGCGGCAACTTCCTTTTCACGCCGGGCCATACCAATCGCCACGCCCATGGCAAACAAAATCGGAAGATTTGCAAAAACAATATCTCCGGCCTGCTTCATAACTGTAAATACAGCATACAATAATGTCCCCGGTCCCATAAATCCCATAAGACCATAGGCATTCAGCATGGTTTCATTTGTAAAAGAGCCGCCGATACCAAGCAATAAACCGGCAACCGGAAGCAGCGCAATCGGAAGCATGAAGGAACGCCCGACACGCTGTAAAACACCAAATACTTTATCTTTCATAATACGCCTCCTTGTTACAAGGTATTTTTAACCACAAAGAGACTTTTCATTCATATAAAAAGAAAAATGCCGCTGTTTAGCGCAGCAGCCGCATACTTATCCGAAATCGGGTGTTCAACGGGTGTTCAAACATTTTGGCACAAAAAAATAAGAGAAACGCTGTAAATTCAACGTTTCTCTCACTTTTACAGAGTGCCGGCGACCGGAATCGAACCGGTACGATCGGTTAGGATCGCAGGATTTTAAGTCCTGTGCGTCTGCCAGTTCCGCCACGCCGGCTGAGTGGATGGAGAAGGATTCGAACCTTCGAAGTCGTCGACAACAGATTTACAGTCTGCCCCCTTTGGCCACTCGGGAATCCATCCACAATTCTCCTGACAGTATATTAATTTAACATATGTCTCCCTAAAATGCAAGTATTTTTTTAGCGCCTGGCCCTATTTTTTGCTTCGAGAAGCAATCCGCTGTGCCTTTCCATGGAAACGCAGACATAACCGCGCTGAACCGGATAAGTCATCGCATTTGTGTAATATCCGGATTCATTGGTCCGCATCAAAGTCACCATCTGAGCATCACTTCTCACACCCAAAATCCATACCGGGACTCGAATCTCTTTGTCCTGCTCATCATTATTTAAAATAGTCACCATTTGCTCATTCCGGCTGAACCGGCCGAATACCAGCCATTGATAACCGCCGGCAAGAAACCGGTAAGAACCGGTCTTTAAAACCTGATTTTCTCTGTGAATCCGAATCAAATCCCGATGAAAATCAATCAATCCTTTATTCTCCGCTCCCCACGGATAGGTCCGGCGGTTATCCGGGTCCGTCCATCCGCACAGTCCGGCCTCATCGCCATAATAAATCGTCGGCGCCCCCGGCCATGTCATCTGCAGAAGCACTGCTTCCCGGAATATACCATAATTGATATTTTCGCTGGCCGCCGCCGTTCCCACAGTTCCAATCCGCCCTACCCGGTGATTGGTGCGGGTCAAAAACCGAGAATGATCGTGATTTGACAGTTCATTCATCGCCACATACAGGGATTCACTGTGAAATGCGCTCATATGATAATTCATAGCATTCTGAAATGCGTCCGCATTGCCGTACAAATCCGGGCGGTAATCATCGCTGTGCTTTTCAACTCCGGTCAGCATCCATGTCACCGGCTCCATAAAGGCATCATAGTTCATCACCGTATCCCATTCATCACCCTGAAGCCAGGAGGACGGGTCCCCATAATGCTCCGCCAAAATGAGGGCATCCGGATTAACCTCTTTCACGGCCTTCCGGAAATCCTTCCAGAAATGATGGTTAAATTCCGGCGACAGTCCCAAATCCGCAGCCACGTCCAAACGCCAGCCGTCGATATTATAAGGCGGCGACAGCCATTTTCGGGCCACACCGAGAATATATTCATATAGCTCTTTTGAGCCTTCATAATTTAATTTTGGCAGCGTCTCATGCCCCCACCAACCGTCATAATCCGCATTATTCGGCCAGTTTTCGCTGTGGAAGGAAAAGAAATTCCGATACGGGCTGTCTGCGCTGACATAGGCTCCTTTATCATAATCCGGATTTTTATCGTAAATACATTCTCTGTCCATCCATTTATTAAATGAACCGCAATGGTTAAACACGCCATCCAGAATAATCCGCATGCCCCGGCGGTGAATCTCCTGAACCAACCGTGCAAACAGCGCGTTGCTTGCCTCAAGATTGGCCTTATCGGTCACTCTGGCAATATACCTCGTCGCCTCAGCATTATTCATATCTCCCTCATTCAGACAATCGCCGATGTCATAGACTATCTTTCCATAGTGAGGGTCTATATAATCATAATCCTGAATGTCATATTTGTGATTGGACGGGGAAACAAAAATCGGATTCAGATAGATGACGTCGACGCCCAATCCCTGTAAATAATCCAGCTTATCCATAACGCCCTGCAGATCACCGCCGTAAAAACGGGAAACATCATACGCTTCCGGCAGACTGTTCCAGTCCTGAATCTTTCTTGTATATTTCTGGATATAAATATACTCCCTGTCTTCCACATCATTGGTCAAATCGCCATTATAGAACCGGTCCACAAAAATCTGATAAAAAACCGCGCCCTTTGCCCAGTCCGGCGTTTGAAAATCCGGAATAAATTTAAAATCATAATAGGCCTGATGTTCACTCTGGACACCGCTTTTATTGTAATATAAAACCATTTTGCCCGAAACTATCTCGAAGCAGTAAGGCATACTCTCCTCCGGGCAGGGAATTTCAATCTGATAATAATCAAAAAGCCCCGATGACTCCACTTTCCGCATCGCCAGTCTGGCCATGCCCATCCGCAAAAAAACCGTGCCCACGTTATTTTTCCCTGTTCTGAAACGCAGCCGCACCTTTTCATTCATTATCTGTACATAATCTGCAGTCCCATCGGCAAATAAGGCGTCTTTTAAAATAACCGGTCTCACATGTTTTAAATAAAAATATCTTTTTTCCGCCTGACTGCAATCCACTTCATTCATCCCAAAAAACATGGCGCCTTCTCCATTCATTACTTTTTACATATATATAATAAACGCAAGTTAAAATCTCGTCAAGCTTCATACAAAAGGGCATGAAAAAAGGACAGCCTGTCGTTCTGCTGCCCTTTTTCGGAGAAGGTATTTTTTGTTTCTTATGGGGTGTAACAAAAAACTATATAATGTATTGGGGGGGTTTACGCTCTTTATTATAGCGTTACGTGTCAAATAAATGTTAACAAACATGAATTTTTTTCAAATGTGTTTTTATGCAATTTGCAAGAGTTTTTGACACCTTATCGTCATTTTATTCACTTTAGAAGCGAAAATAGCTATTATTTTGTATAATTCGCCTCTTTCACTTCAAAAAGCGCTTCAAACTCTTCCCTTCCAATCTTTTCTTTCTCAAGAAGCAGCTGGGCACATTTTTCAAGAACATCCCTGTTTTCGTCAATAATCTTTCTGGCCTGTTCATGACATTCATCCACAATGCGCTTAACCTCCTGGTCAATCACCGTGGCAATGCCCTCGCCATAGGATTTTGTATGGGCTAAATCCCGTCCGATAAATACCTCGTCGTCATCTCCGCCATAATTGATGAGGCCGACCTCATCCGACATACCATACTGGGTAACCATTGCCCGTGCAGTACGGGTTGCCGACTTAATATCCTGAGCCGCCCCGGTCGTAATATCATCAAAAATCAGCTCCTCAGCCACGCGTCCGCCAAGGGCAACTGTAATATCCTGAATCATACGACCCTTTGTATAAAACATTTCATCCTTTTCCGGCAGCGGCATCGTATAACCGGCAGCGCCAACGCCTGTCGGAATGATGGATACGGAATATACCGGTCCCACATCCGGAAGCACATGGAATAAAATGGCATGTCCGGCCTCATGGTAAGCTGTAATCCGTTTTTCCTTATCGGAAATAATACGGCTCTTTTTCTCGGCTCCGATGCCAACCTTAACAAATGCCCTCTGGATATCTGACTGAACAATATATGCCCGCCGCTCTTTTGCAGCCATAATGGCGGCCTCGTTCATAAGATTTTCCAAATCAGCGCCGGTAAATCCGGCCGTTGTCTGGGCAATCTGGTCCAAATCCACATCATCGCCCAGAGGTTTTCCTTTCGTATGAACCTCCAGAATCTCCCGGCGGCCGCCCACATCCGGCCGGCCAATGCCGACTTTTCTGTCGAACCGTCCCGGACGCAAAATCGCCGGGTCCAAAATATCTACACGGTTTGTTGCCGCCATAACGATGATTCCCTGGTTGACCCCAAAACCATCCATCTCCACAAGAAGCTGATTTAAGGTCTGCTCTCTCTCATCATGGCCGCCGCCCATGCCCGTACCGCGGCGACGGGCTACCGCATCAATCTCATCAATAAAAACAATACATGGTGCATGCTTCTTGGCATCCTCAAATAAATCACGGACACGGGAAGCACCCACGCCGACAAACATTTCCACAAAGTCGGAACCGGAAATACTGAAAAACGGAACACCCGCCTCTCCGGCCACCGCTTTTGCCAGCAGCGTCTTACCTGTTCCCGGAGGGCCTACAAGAATAACTCCCTTCGGAATACGCGCGCCCAATTCGGTGTAACGTTTCGGATTTTTAAGGAAATCCACAACTTCCTGAAGCTCTTCCTTTTCCTCTTTCAATCCGGCAACCTTTTTAAAGGTCGTCTCCTTGGCCGTCTCATCCGACATTTTGGCACGGCTCTTTCCAAAATTCATCATCTTTGAATTTGAACCGCCCTGCTGGCTGTTGATAAATGAGAACAAAAACACAAGAAATACAATGCCTAATCCAAGGGGCGCCGCATTTTTCTCAAGCCAGTTATCACGCTTTGCATCGGTCACAAACCAGTTATCCAAATCATGTTCCAATAATATGGCCTTCACTTCATCAACATCAGTGACATAACACCGGGTTGCACCGCCATCCTTCCATGCAATCTCCACCGAGCCCGTCGGCACTTCGCCATTCGGAATAATCGCAATTCTCTCAATGTCATCCGACCGGTTTTCAACGTCCTGCAGAAATTGCGGATACGTATAATTTCCGGCCGTGTCCAACAGCAAATCGCCGTAAAAAACGACAGCCAGAACAACCACAAGCAAAACGATCGGCCAGATTCCCAATCCTCTTTTTCTATTCAACTGACAACCTCCTATTCATCAAATACGACAGATCCGATAAAAGGCAGATTACGGTATTTCTGATCATAATCCAGACCATAACCTACAACAAATTCGTCTGGAATCACGAAGCCGGTATAGTCCACATGGACATCTGCCACACGGCGTTCCGGTTTGTCAAGAAGTGTACAGATACGAATGTTTTTCGGCTGTCTCTTATATAAAATTTCCACCAGATAGTGGAGCGTATTTCCCGAGTCGATAATATCTTCCACGATTAATACATTTTTGCCTTCCAGCGGCTCGTCCAAATCCTTAATAATCTTTACCGCACCGGATGAAACCGTTCCGCTTCCATAACTTGACACAGAAAGGAAGTCCATAGATACCGGTACGGAAATACGTTTTGCCAGTTCACACATGAAAAATACGCCGCCCTTCAGTACGCAAATTAAATGTACGTTTTCTCCGGCATAATCCTTACTAATCTGCTCACCCAGTTCTTGAATCCGGGTATCGACTTCTCCCTCCGTTAACAATACTTTGATATTGTCTTCCATTGCTCTTTTCTCCTTTTATCTCTGCAACCAGTATCCGCTTTGTTGCGTTGGTCACTTTATAGTTATCACTGATTCGGTGTCCCATTATCCAGAGAACATGACTCCCGTCAGCGAGCAGCAGCATCTGTTCCCGCTCCTCCCTCGGAATTTTTTCATCAATCATCCACCGTTTCAGAAGCTTTCGGTGCCCCTGTCCATCCAATGTGATGAAGTCCCCATTTTCCCGGGTTCTCACCGCCAGACCATTTTTTATTTTATCATAATCAAACCATTTCGTATACCGATTTATGGGAATTTCTTCATTTTTAAATACCTCTTTTACTGTCAGCTCTATCACTACCCCCGGCCCGGGAAGCGTATAACTGCCCGGCGCTTTCACATCGATGCAAATGCTCTCCGGCCGCCTCGCCTCTCCGGCTGTTTCCCTTTTTATGGAAATGCCTTCATAGGTGCGGACTGCCTGGATTTGATAGGGCAGATGGCATCTCCGCCCCACAGGCTTATCCAAAAGCCCGCGTATCATTTCCACATGCTCCCGCTCCACATCTTTTAGCTTCCCCGCAGCGACGCCAATGGCGCGCCGGATAATCTCCCTCTGTATGACCACATCCAGTTGTCGGAAGGTATCGCTGTGTATGGCACAGGAGGAATCCTTCCCCACAGTCACGCAGGTATCGAATCCCTGGCTGCCCTGACGGTCAATATAATCGGATATATCTTTCAAAAGTCCGGCCATTTCCTGTATATGCTGCCCCGCCCCGGGATTTATATTCTCCTCAATATACGGCAAGACATGATTCCGTATTTTATTCCTTGTGTAGGCATCCGTCAGATTTGTTTCATCCGTCCGCCAGGATATTCCCTTTTCCTGAAGATATTTCTCAATTTCTCCCCGGCTGACGCACAGCAATGGCCTTATAATCACATCCCGCACCGGCGGAATTCCCGTCAGCCCTTTGAGGCCGGTTCCCCGGAACAGATTAAACAATACTGTTTCACAGGTATCCTCCCGCTGATGAGCCACAGCAATCCGCTGCGCCCCGACTTCTTTGCGGACTTTTTCGAAGCATTGATAGCGGTAATAGCGTCCCGCTTCCTCCTGGGACATTCCCTCTTTCCGGGCGAACCGCTTCAAATCCACATGAAAACTATAGCACGGAATTTCTTTTTCCCTGCAGACGTTTTCCACATAGGACTGGTCCCCATCGGCAGCTTGTCCGCGAACACCGTGATTCACATGGACAACAACAAGGGATAAGTGAAAATATTCAGCCAATTTGGACAGCGCCGTAAGCAGTCCCATGGAATCCGCACCCCCGGAAACACCGACAACAATCTTCTGTCCCTCTTCCACCATATGATGTTCCTGCATATATTCACTGACTTTCTGAACCAGATTATTCATTCCCAACGCTCCTTTTCTATATCCAATCAATAAACGCATCATAACACAGCCGCCGACTTCTTACAAATCGTACAAACAAGAACCGTCATATCGTCCTGCTGCACTTCCCCCGGCTGGTCCAGGGCTTCATTCAAAATCTCCGATGCCATTGCATTTGGATTCGTCAAATCCATCTCCGACAGCAAATCGCATACCGTATCATTTCCATGGCTGAAACGGTTAATCACACCATCGGTCACCATAACAATAACATCGCCGTCAAATAAATTTCTGCTGAGACCTTCACAATCCATCTCCGGGAACACGCCCATCGGAAGCGAGCCCGATGTCACACATTCCACCTTTTCTCCCCGCTTTATAAATGTGGAGGAGGCGCCAACCTTTATAAACTCACAAATCCCGCTGTAAAGGTCTATAACACTCAAATCCATCGAAGAAAACAACTGCCTGTCCCCGTGAAACATCATCACGGAATTAATCATCCTCAGCGCCGAGCGCCTTGCAAATCCCGTATCCACCATCTGTTCCAGGAGATTTATCATTAATTCACTTTCCGCCTTTGCCTTTTCACCGCTGCCCATGCCATCGGACAGGGACATGAGAACCTGTCCCGAATCCAGATATATGAAAGCATAACTGTCCCCGTTGACCGGTTCGCCCTCCTTTGGCCGCCGGGCTATACCCTGTATAATCCGATAGCGGGTATCCTCCACCAGTTCGTATACGCTAAATTTCCGGCTCACCACTCCGGGGCTGTCCTTCTCCGGTATAAACCGCTGTCCCGCCGTCTCGCTGACAATCTCCGCCAGCTCTTTGACCGTCATGCAGCGTCCCCGGCGGACTCTGGCCAGCATATAGATTTTTTGCCGCCGTCCATGGCTTCCCTCATCAGTCACCGAAATCTTTTTTATCTTCAGCCGCTTTTTTTCCAGCTTATGCACAAGTACATCGGAAAGTTTTTTTGAATTTTCCTTTCTTTCAGACAACTCCAGGGAAAGGTCGTCCATAATCTCTGCAATCTCACCCATCTGACCGGCAAAGGCCAGGCGATTTTCATTGATTCGATTCTGCCATCTCAGATTCATGTTTGCCATCTGCATAACCCGGTTTGTCTCTTTCAGAAAACCGTCAATATTTATACATCGGCGCCGAAAGCTGGCCGGCACCTGTTTTCGTTCCACCTGCCCGTGTTCCGAAAATATATGAAGCAGATTATAGGCCGAATGGCATGTATCATAATATTCTTTTTCCCAACAATGTTCCCGCCGGCCGCAGGACGCGCACATGTTTTCTGTCACCTCTGAAAATGCCTGCGCCACCTCGCCCTCCGATAAACTTTCTTTTGGGGGAATCTCATTAGTCAGCATATGCGACAGCTTCCGAAAAGATGCCGCCATATCCCCCAATCTGCATCGGACAAAATTTTCCTCGTTTTCTTCCTCCGCCATCGGCGCTTCTCTGGCCGTCTCTTTCAGAAAAACTTTCATAATGCCATAAAAAAGGGCAAAGGCCACCGCCCCAAAAACCGCCTCTATCGCCCCAAATCTCAGTTGGCGCAGGGCGGCTTCCACGGTAATTCCCTCCCGGGCCAGCCCATAGCCTATATCGGCAGATAAAATTAAAAGACTCAACATCAGTAGCATCTCATGCTGGCTGACCCAAGCCTTTTTCCATTCCAGTATATAAGTTATGAGCATAATGCCAATCAATATGCCCAAATATTTTAGCAGCATGTTCTGCGGAATTCCCGCCGCCATACCTATAAGTGATATCACCGGCAACAGACTGCGGTGCTCCGGCCACATGTACGCCGCGCCAAAATAGGCGATTCCGAACGGATTCATCATCCCGGATACCGGCTGCTGTAAAAAACCGCTCAGCAGTATGACCATCCATTGCCGAATATGGACTCGTTTCATTTTTATCCCTCCCACAAGTGCCTGTCTTTAGACATTAACATCCTATGTCGGAAGGACATTCTTATTGCCCACAATCCATCGACATTTGCCGTTCGGCTAATCCTGACTCTTCTTAAAGATAATATCATCCGGCCCCGCTAAACCAAGCTTTTCTCTCGCCAGCTCTTTATAATATTCATCCGAGTTCATATAAGTTTCTTTATTCTCCAGAGCAGCTTTCAATTCCGTCTGCTCCTCAATCTGTGTCTGAAGCTCAGCCACAGAGGTTCTATATCCATCTAATTTATCTTTCAGTTTAAAACTGTTATACATAAGCACAACGCATAATATAAGAACAACACATGCGATAACTGCCATGCCGCCGTGATTACGCCGCCGAACTTTTCGTCTTACTGTTTTATTCGCCATATCTCTCCACCTGAAATTTTCATAGTAAATGTATTACCATTCATGCTTTACATTGTACCTGTTTCCACAAAATATTTCAATGGTTATTCTCCGAATTCTTTCGGAATTTCCTTAAAAGAGACAAAATCCCGGAAAACAACCGAAAAAACGGCTTCAATATCCAACAAATTATCGCCCTGTACACAGGGCTTATCGTTTTCAGATAAAAAACACTTCCAACCAGCAGCCCGGCGATGGTGAAGCTTCGAATCTCTCCCCGGTTATATGTGAACAGAAGGTAAAATAACAGGATGGTCATCGCTGTCCAATAGAGTATATCCTCTGCATTAATCCAGAATAGTGAATGGCGGATCAGTTCTCTCAGAATCCGAAATCCATCATAAACCAGGCACATGCCTATTCCCCAGAAAACAGCCAGAAAAAACAGATAAAACTGGCTTTGAACCTCCGCACTCATTGCTTAACGAAACAGTCGGCCAAAACCCTTTTCAGGATTTTTGGGAAGCTTCTGACTGTTTGAATAAATCAGACTGTCCACATGGCCGTCAATATGCACCTCGCCTTTCTCCAGGGTCAGATGATTGACATGCAAATCCTCACCCCGAATCATTAACAGCCCTTCTTCCGTATCCATAACAATCTCGTTCGTATCAAAGGAAAGGACATCCAGCACCCCTGTCATCTGTGCATTGCTTCGATTGAACAGCGACAGCTTATGATTTTTTCCCCCAAGCCTTTCATCCATAAAAAAGCCTCCCCACATACTCAGATTACGTTAAGTTAATCTAAATATATGGAAAGGCTCTGCATAATATTCTTATAAATACCTGAACAGTTCTTTCGCTTCTTCCTTACGCACCGTCTCTGCGACATTAAGCACTTCAACTTTTACGTTTCGCGTTCCAAAACTGATTTCGATGATGTCCCCCGCTTTCACTCCGACTCCGGCCTTAGCCACCTTGCCGTTCACAGATACACGCCCTGCGTCACAGGCTTCATTGGCCACTGTCCGGCGCTTAATTAACCGGGAAACCTTTAAAAACTTATCTAACCGCATCGGATTATTTGTTGTTTACAAGGTCTTTTAACGCTTTGCCGGCTTTGAATTTTGGAGCTTTGGATGCTTCAATTGTCATGGATTCGCCAGTCTGAGGATTTCTTCCTTCTCTGGCAGGTCTTTCGCTGACTTCAAATGTTCCGAAACCAACCATCTGAACCTTCTCACCTTTTTTGAGTTCCTCACCAACAATATCTACAAAAGCTTTTAATGCTTTTTCTGCGTCTTTCTTGGATAATTCTGCCTGCTCTGCAATCGCTGTAATTAATTCTGTTTTGTTCATTCTTAATACTCCTCCTTAAAATTCCTTTTCTTTAAACATCAACATCTTTCAGATGTTTAACTTCATTCCAAAGTTCATCCATCTCATCGATGGTCATATGTTTGAGTCTCAACCCACGCTTTTCAGCAGTTCCCTCAATATATTCAAATCTATTTATAAACTTTTCCGTTGCATTTGTCAAGGCATTTTCAGCATTTACGTCTAAAAAGCGGGACAAATTGAGAACCGAAAACATTAAATCTCCGAATTCTTCAAAGACATCCTCCGGCTGTCCTTTTTCAGCGGCCTCCAGCACTTCCCGGAGTTCTTCGGTGACTTTTCCGGCGGCCTGACGGTAATCTTCAAAATCAAATCCCACTTTGGCCGCTTTTTTCTGAACCTTCGCCGCGCGTATATTCGCAGGAAGGGATTTTGCCACCCGCCTCATCCCCTGGGTAAGGGTTTCCTCATGCTTCTCTTCCTGCTTGATAGCTTCCCAGTTATCCAAAACCTGCTCCGGCGTATCTGCCTTCACCGTGCCGAAAACATGGGGATGCCGATGAATCATTTTCTCTGAAATTCCCTGAATGACATCATCCATCGTAAACCTTCCCTCTTCTTCGGCAATCCGGGCGTGCAGAACAATGTGCATCAGCACATCCCCCAGTTCCTCGCAGAGATTACTGTCATCCCCGGTCTCCTGATAAACGTCAATCCCCTCCGCAACCTCATAGGCTTCCTCAAGCATCCCGTCTCTCAGGCTTTGATGAGTCTGCACCCGGTCCCACGGGCAGCCGTCCTCCGCCCTGAGCCGTGCCATAATATGCTTAAAATCTTCAAACGAATATACTGTTTTTTTATCTTCCATTTTTTCTGCTCCCTTCGCCGGAATATTGCCTCACTTACGAATATTTTATCCTGATATACAGTCCGATGTCAAATATCTTTGAATACATTTTTGGCAGCCACCTTCACTGGCTGTTAAGTTGCCCTCCTCCGGTTTTTATGTTAATATTTATCCATGCACTGAAAAAAACATGTTAGCAGTAAAGGGGTAATTATTATGCGAAATAAAATTTTATATCTCGAATGTTTCTCAGGTATCAGCGGCGATATGGCCGTTGCTTCTCTTATTGACCTGGGCGTTGAGCACGACCACCTTTTAAAGGCTTTAGACAGCCTCCATTTAGACGGCTATAAAGTAAAAATATCACGGGTAAATAAATCCGGCATCGATGCCTGCGACTTTGATGTCATTCTGGATGATGCCCATGCAAACCATGATCATGACATGGAATATCTCCACGGAAATCCTCGCCATGAGCACTCTCACGAACATGAGCATCCCCATGAACATGAACATCCCCATGAACATGGACATTCCCATGAACATGAGCATCATCATGAACATGAACATCCTCATGAACATGAACATTCCCACGAGCATGGACATTCCCATGAACATGGACACGCACATCGGAATCTGGAGAGTATTCAGGCCATTATCAACAGCAGCGGCCTTACCCGGCAGGCGAAAGTCACTGCTTTAAAAATTTTCCAGATTATTGCCGAGGCCGAGGCAAAAGCCCACAATAAACCATTGAATGAAGTTCACTTCCATGAAGTCGGCGCGGTGGATTCCATTGTCGATATTGCAGCGCTGGCTGTCTGCCTGGATGCTTTGGGCGTAAAAGATGTGATTGTCTCCGAGCTGTATGAGGGCCAGGGAACAGTCCGCTGCCAGCACGGCATTCTGCCGATTCCGGTTCCGGCTGTTGCCAACATTGTGTCCGCCTATCAGCTTCCGATGCACCTTATGGATATCCAGGGAGAATTTGTCACACCGACAGGCGCTGCCATCGCTGCCGCACTGGGCACAGGCCGAAGACTCCCGGAACATTTCCGTATCATTAAAACCGGAATCGGCGCAGGCAAACGGGAATATGAAAAAGCAAGTATCCTCAGGGCAATGCTTATTGAAGATTTAGATGCCGCGCCGGATAACAGCGTAACAGACAGCGGTTCCGCGCCAACCAGCTTTGAAATCGCTTTGAATACAGAAAAGCACCCGGCCACCGTCAAACCGAAGGAGCGGGAACTCGGCTCCGCCAAACGGGAAGTGGATTTGGAACCTATCTGGAAAGTAGAAGCCAACCTGGATGACTGCTCCGGCGAAGCCATCGCCTTTGCCTTCAACCAGCTCTTTGAGGCCGGGGCCCAGGACGTTTACACCGTCCCAATATATATGAAGAAAAACCGCCCGGGAACAATTCTCACCGTTCTCTGCCGGGAATCTTTAATTGCCAAGATGGAAGACGTCCTCTTTACCCACACTACAACAATCGGCCTGCGGAAATACCCTGTAGAACGCACAATTCTCCCGAGAGAGGTCCGCGCCGTTGACACCCCTTGGGGTAAAGCCCATGTGAAATATACGACCTGGAAAGGGCATATCTACGCTTATCCTGAAAATGACGACGTGGCCGCTATCGCCGAAAAGAATCATCTGAGTTTTCCGGAGGTTTACACTATAATTAAAACCATCGCCTACGATATGTACGGCAGCCGTTCCAACACGGTGGCCGGCCATAAAGCCATTGACTGCAAAAAAGCCCTGCCGGAAGGAGAGAATAAATGAAGGCCTTAATTGACTATTTTATCCCCCATGTGAATGAGGGAATCTGCATGGCCTTCTCCGGCGGTGTAGACAGCAGCGTGCTTCTCGCTGCTGCCTGCCGGGCCGCCAAAGCCGCCGGTTCCGACAAACCGGTTCTGGCTGTGACCTTTGCGACCCGGCTTCACCCGCAGGGTGACACCGCCGAGGCTGAGGCCCTCGCCCGTTCGCTGGGCGCCCTGCACCGTATTATCGAAATTGACGAGTTCTCTGACAGCCGTATTCTGACAAATCCGAAAAACCGCTGTTATCTGTGCAAGTCACTGCTTTTTCAGTCGCTGCTGCGGGCCGGGCAGGAGGCAGGATATACATTTTTCTGCGAAGGCTCAAACGTAGATGACACGAAGGTTTACCGCCCGGGGCTCCAGGCCATCCGTGAGGCCGGCGTACACAGTCCTCTCATCGACTGCGGGCTGACAAAAGCCGACATTCGAAAATTTGCCGCCGATGCGGGGCTTTCCACAGCCGGCAAGCCCTCGACCCCATGTATGGCCACCCGGCTTCCCTATGATACGCCCTTTGATTATGAACTGCTCGACAGGCTTTACCGGGGAGAAGTATGGCTGAGAGACCTTGGCTTTTACAATGTCCGTCTTCGGTTTCACGCCCCGGTGCTGAGAATCGAAATCGATAAAAAAGATTTTAACCAGTTTATGGAACAACATGAAAGAATCGTAAAATTCATGAAAGACCTTGATTTCAGATATATCACTCTGGATTTGGAAGGCTTCCGTTCCGGGAGTATGGATTAAATTAAAGTATACCCTTTCGGGCATCCCGCATGTCAGATGCTTCGCATGGGTATATTTTTTATTTAAATGCATATACTAACGGAAGATTATAGAACAGGAGGCTTTTAATATGAAACAAACGTATCCTTTTGACCTGATGCCGCTGCCATATGATTATGATGCCCTGGAACCTTATATGGATGCAGAAACACTTCATTATCATCATGACAAACATTTAAAAACCTATGTAGATAATTTAAACAATATTTTAAAGGATTATCCCCAGTATCAGGATTGGACACTGGAAGATTTACTCACAAATCTGGACGATCTGCCGGAAGATATCCGCCAGGCAGTGATGAATAATGCCGGCGGTGTCTACAATCATCAAATGTTTTTCCGCCTGCTTCATCCTCCGGTAAATGAAAATCCGATGGAACCTTATCTGACTGAGGCTTTCGGCTCCTATGAAAAATTTGTGGAAATTATGAGTGAAAACGCCATGGGACAGTTTGGTTCCGGCTACGCCTGGCTGACCATTAACCCGGACAAAAAGCTGGAAGTAGTTAAAACGCCGAACCAGAATAACCCGATTTCCAACGGCTATATACCAATTCTCAATGTGGATGTCTGGGAACATGCTTACTATCTGAAATATAAAAACCTCAGAAAAGATTATGTTGCTAACTGGTTTCACTTAATCAATTGGAAAGAAGTATATAAGGATGCAAAAAAGCATCTTGAAGCTTAAAAAAATAACCGCGGCGGATATCCTGTATCTGCCGCGATGTTTCTTTATCTCAGTTTCTTTATCTCAGTTTCTTTATCTCAATTTTTTTATCCCATATTCTGTTTCATCTTATAAAACCGAGAAATTTTATCAGTTTGCCAAATCTTTAAGGCTCTGAAGCAGCTCCAAATCGGACTCTTGAACCCGGATATTGGAAGTCACCGGTCCTTCTCCCGGATGTGTCACCGTAATCTCAATAACAGTTCCCGCTTCAAATCCTCTTGAATACATAGCGCTCAAAAATGCCGTAAACTTCGGATGATTATCTACAAATTTATTTTTGGCATTCACAAGCTTCATTAATGCCGACGGATTCATACCTGTATTCCTTTCTTAACCCCAAAGATTTGCCGGATACACACCGTCAGCGATCAGCTTCTTAAAGGCTGCCACAACGCTGTCTTTATCTTCTTTATAAGTCACGCCAAACCATTTATCCTGAGTTTCGAGTACCTTAACAGAAGCTTTTCCGCTTTTAATCATATTATCTACGATGGTAGGCAGCAAATACTCCCGTTTAACTTCACCCTCCGGAATTTCAGATAAAAAGGCGGAAAATCCGGTTTCAAGTTCATTCAGAAAGCCCGGTGTAAAGCCCCACATGTTCATGGATACATGCTGCTCCGGCGTGATAACCATATCGGAGCCATTATCCTCATGGGCAATCGTTCCCTCCGCTGTCATCATAAGACCGCCGGTTTCCACAACTTCTGTCAGATAGTCATTTTCATCCACAACGCAGACTCCTCGGGTCACCGCGCCATTATCGCTTAATGTGTTTTTCAGGATAAAGCCTGCCATACACATATCATATTCTTTATCTGTAGTGCCTCCGCCAATCAGATAATCATGGACTTTTTTAAAAGCCTCTTTGCCATAATAATCATCCGCATTGATGACTGCAAACGGCTCATTGACAACGCCCTTGCAGCAGAGAACCGCCTGACCTGTTCCCCATGGTTTTTTCCGGTCCGCCGGCGCTTTAAAGCCCTCCGGGAGGTCATCCAGGGACTGGAATACATATTCCACATCAATCACCTTTTCAATTCTCTGGCCGATAATCTGGCGGAAATCTTCCTCAATGTCTTTTCTCAGTATAAATACTACTTTGTTAAATCCTGCTGCTTTTGCATCATAAATTGAGTAATCCATAATGATTTCCCCATTTGGCCCCATCGGCTCCAACTGTTTAATGCCGCCGCCAAAACGACTTCCGATACCGGCCGCCATAATCACTAATGTTGTGTTCTTCATTATAAAATCCTCCTATAACACTGAAAATCCTTTTTCAGCAATACACATTTCCACTTCCATCACATCATCCGCCGAGATAACCATAATCGGTTTTCCCGATTCCCGGTTGAAGGACAGGTAAATATAATCCACATCGATGTTGCTGTCATCTAAGGCCTGCAGAAGATGATTCAGATTACCCACCTCATCTTCCACCTCAACGCCGAGAACTGCCGTCAGCCGACACAGATAACCTGCTGCTTCCAGCGCTTCCACTGTTCTCTCCGGCTCAGATACGATCATGCGGATAATTCCATACTCCGCACTGTCATTTGTCACAGAACCCAGAATATTAATATTTTCTTTGAGAAGCACTGCCGTAATTTTCTGCATTGTGCCCTTTCTATTTTCAGCATATATTGAAACCTGTTTCAGCATCTGCATTTCCTCCTGATAATTTTGTCTGTTCTTTTTATTTTAGCTTTTTTCCTGTATAATGTCAACATTGGGCCATGAAAAGAACCCTTTGGGCCCCGAAAATCCGGGACCGAAAGGGTTCCTCTTACAGTTCTTTTATTCTGCAGCCATCGCTGCCTGCTTTTCTTTATAATGATGGGCTTCTTCCAGCATCATGTCTTTGACTTTCATCAAACGAATCTGGGTGGAACGTTCATTTTCATCCAGCTTCATGGAGATATATTTTATATTCGCCTGGGCCTGCGGAATAATCACATGTTCCAGCGCATTAACACGCCGGCGGGTCTTTTCAATTTCCGCAGCCATAAGCTGACAGGCTTTTTCTGTCTCCGCCAGTTTCAGCATATCCGGCAGTATATCTGCCAGAGACTTCACCGCATCATCCAAATCACTGGAAGTAAAAGCGAAGCCATAAGAATAAATGTCATTTTCATCTGCTGTCCGTGTTTTATAGCTGAACACCGGAATATCAACACTCATAACATTCTTCTTATCCGTCTCCAGATATACGCCCTGCTTCGGCGCCATCAGCGCCGTGTGAAGCGTTTCCTCCGACATGCCGGCCTTTGCAACAACAAAGTTCTTATTTGCCGCCTGAATACCTGCTTCCACCTTCTGGCGCAAAGCCATATTCTCCCGAACCAAATCCAGGAACTGCCGCATCAATTCATCCCGTTTATCCTTTAAGAGCTTATGCCCCTTTGTGGCCGTAACCAGCTTCTTTTTCTGGCGGCTCAGCTCCATTCGGGTCGGATTTACCTGCGTAGATGCCAAGTAGTATCACCTCTCCTTTTGTTCAGGTCCTAAAATTTACCGTAGTACATATCCAGATATTCATCATCGATACGTTTCAGCTCGCTTCGCGGCAAAATTGACAGGAGCTTCCAGCCGATATTCAGCGTTTCCTCAATATCACGGTCTGCATTAAAGCCCTGGGATACATATTCCTTCTCAAATTCATCTGCAAACTTCGCATAAATCAAATCGATATCCGAGAGGGCTGCCTCACCGAGAATCGTCATCAATTCCTTCGCATCTTTGCCTCGTGCATAAGCCGCAAACAACTGATTCAGCGTATTAGAGTGGTCCCCGCGGGTTTTTCCTTCGCCGATACCCTTATCCTTCAGACGGGACAGGGACGGAAGTACGTCGATTGGCGGGTTGATACCCTTTCTGAAAAGCTCACGGCTCAAAATAATCTGACCCTCGGTAATATAACCGGTCAAATCCGGAATCGGATGGGTCTTATCATCCTCCGGCATGGTAAGAATCGGAATCATTGTGATCGATCCGATTTTCCCATTCTGACGTCCGGCGCGTTCATACAAACTTGCAAGGTCGGTATACATATAACCCGGATAGCCACGGCGGCCCGGAACCTCTTTACGTGCGGCGGAAATTTCCCGCAGCGCATCCGCATAGTTTGTGATATCCGTTAAGATAACAAGAACATGCATATCTTTTTCAAAAGCAAGATACTCGGCGGCTGTCAGGGCCATACGCGGTGTGGCGATACGCTCTACTGCCGGGTCATTTGCCAGATTCATAAACAAAACAGTTCTGTCAATGGCGCCGGTTTCCTTAAAGCTGTCTACGAAGAAGTTGGATTCCTCGAAAGTAATACCCATAGCCGCAAATACAACGGCAAACTTTTCATCTTTTCCGCGGACCTTCGCCTGACGGGCAATCTGGGCAGCCAGCTGGGCATGAGGCAGACCGGAAGCCGAGAAAATCGGCAGCTTCTGTCCACGTACCAGCGTATTCAAACCGTCAATTGCAGAAACGCCGGTCTGAATAAACTCATTCGGATAGCTTCTGGCCGCCGGATTCATCGGCAGACCGTTGATGTCCAACCGCTTATCCGGGAGAATATCCGGGCCGTCATCAATCGGACGTCCCATACCGTCAAATACCCGGCCCAGCATGTCGCCGGAAGCTCCGAGTTCCATACTTCTTCCAAGGAAACGCACCTTGCTGTTTGAAAGGTTGATACCGGTGGAGCTTTCGAAAAGCTGTACCAGCGCATCGGTTCCATTAACTTCAAGAACTTTACAGCGGCGTGTTTCACCGTTCACCAATTCAATTTCACCAAGTTCATCATAGGTTACACCCTCAACGCCTTTTACAAGCATCAGCGGTCCGGCTACTTCTTGTATTGTTCTATATTCTTTTGGCATTTAGAAGTCCTCCCTTCCGCATACTTCTTTAATCTGATCTGCCAGAGTATTCATTACCTTTTCATACTCCTTATCCAGATTTTCTTCAACGATGTATTTATATCGGCCAATCTGTTCACGCACCGGCATTTTAATCAGGCCCTGAACATTGGCGCCGTTTTTCAATGCTTCCATAGACTGCTCATAATAAGCAATCACCAGTTTCATCATCAGAAGCTGTTTCTTCAGGGATGTATATGTGTCCACATCATGGAAGGAGTTCTGATGCAGGAAGTCTTCACGAATAGAGCGGGCTGCTTCCATTTTCAGACGGTCAGGCGCGGACAAGGCGTCCATACCAACCATCTGCACGATTTCATTTAATTCCGCCTCTTCCTGAAGCAGCGACATCATCTTCTGACGGTCAATCATCCACTCTTCAGAAACATTTTTATCAAACCATCCGGAAATGTTATCCAGATAGAGAGAATAACTGGTCAGCCAGTTAATAGCCGGGAAATGACGCTTATAAGCCAGCGCCGAATCCAGTCCCCAGAACACTTTAACGATACGCAGTGTCGCCTGGGATACCGGTTCGGAAATATCGCCGCCCGGAGGGGATACGGCGCCGATAACAGACAGGGCGCCTTCTCTTCCATCTTTCCCCAGATTTATCACATGGCCGGCACGCTCATAAAACTGTGCCAATCGGGAACCCAGATACGCCGGATAACCTTCTTCACCCGGCATTTCCTCCAAACGGCCCGACATTTCACGAAGGGCCTCCGCCCAACGGGAAGTGGAATCGGCCATCAAAGCTACCGAGTATCCCATATCACGGAAATACTCCGCAATGGTAATTCCTGTATAAATAGAAGCTTCACGGGCCGCTACCGGCATATCAGAGGTATTGGCAATCAAAACCGTCCGCTCCATCAAAGATTTTCCTGTTTTTGGGTCTTTCAACTCAGGAAACTCATTCAAAACATCCGTCATCTCATTACCGCGCTCACCGCAGCCGATGTATACAACGATATCCGCCTCAGCCCATTTTGCCAACTGATGCTGAATAACCGTCTTGCCGCTTCCGAATGGGCCCGGAACGGCAGCCACACCGCCCTTGGCAATCGGGAAGAATGTGTCGACAACTCGCTGGCCCGTGATCAACGGCATGGTCGGCGGCAGTTTTCTCTTATACGGACGGCCTTTTCGTACCGGCCATCTCTGCATCAGAGAAACTTCTCTGTCGCCATCGGCTGTCTCGATAACAGCAACCGTCTCTTCAACCGTAAATTCACCGGCTTTAATATCTTTAATTTTTCCCTGAACATCGTAAGGAACCATAATCCGCTGTTCCACAACGCTTGTCTCCTGGACTGTACCAATGATATCCCCGGCTTCCACTTCATCTCCGACCTTCGCCGTCGGAACAAAGTTCCACTTCAAATGCCGTTTCAAAGAAGGAACTTCAACGCCTCGCTTTAAGTTGTTGCCGGATACCTTCATAATATCATCCAGAGGTCTCTGGATACCATCATAAATACTGGTGATAAGTCCCGGCCCAAGTTCTACGGACAATGGCATATCCGTGGACTCAACCGGTTCACCCGGTCCAAGGCCTGACGTTTCCTCATATACCTGAATGGATGCCTCATCACCGTGCATTTCAATAATTTCTCCAATCAGTCGCTGGCTGCTTACACGCACCACGTCAAACATGTTGGCATCGCGCATACCCTCAGCGATAACCAGCGGTCCTGCTACTTTTTTAATCGTACCTATACTCATTAAATGGATTCACCCACTTTCTAATTATTGCCGAAGATAATATCGGAACCGACCGCCTGTTCCACAGACTTCTTTACGCCTTCAACCCCGGCGCCCGTATTCCCGGATACGCCCGGAATCTGAATGATAGCCGGAAGAACCTGTTCCCGATACTTACTTATCTCGTGTGCCAATTCTGCTGCCAGCGCTTCTGTGATATAAATTACCGCATATTCACCGGATGCCAGCGTTTTCAGCGTTTCCTCACCTTCCCGGGCATCGGACACAGGAAATGTATCCAGCCCAAGCGCCGCAAAACCATAAATACTGTCATAAGCGCCGATTACTGCAATCTTATACATACATTTCCCTTACCCTTTCCCGGATTGAATCATCGGACAAACCATTCTGTTTACATGTAAGAATGATTCTCACCGTTTTAATTTCATTTTCCCTAGCAATTACATAAGCCACCAGAGGGCCAACGGAAAACGGATTGGTCTTCTGCGGTTTGATTGTCTGAATAATCCGGTTGTCGCACCACCGCTCAAAAGCCGAAGGAGATTCCTTCAGCGCCAGGGCGCCTTCCAGATATCCGTTTGCACTCAAATAATCAATAATCGAATCCATACCTGCCAATGCTGCCCGGGCCAGCCCATCCACATTCAGGCTGTCGCAGGGCGCCATGGCACGTTTCATAAAATCCAGTGACTTTGCGGTTTTCGAAGACCGCACTGCGATTTTGATATTGGCCACTGCCACCGTAGATTCGGCATAATCCCGGATGATATCATCCTGAGACTGACGCCCGGCTTCTTTGATGGCTTCCAATGTGGCCCGGTCAATAATAACATCACAAAGCTGTCCGTCGCCCGAATGAAGCAATGTTTCTACTGCTTCCTCAGCCGCCGCCTGCATATTATCCGGCAAGGCCTTATAATCCCTTTCCCGGATAATGCGGAGCATCTCTTCTTTAGGAATCGGTGTTCCTTCATAAAAGATATTGGCGCCGCTTTTTCCGGTGCAGACCTCTTTTACAGCAGCTTTCAGGTTATGGAACCAGTTTGTATAGGACAAAACATTGAACACATCCATGTCCACATGCATTTCTCCAATGGTTTCCCATATTTTTTCCCGTTCCCGCGTCAAAATCGCATCGGCATCCATCGGCACATCATTGCCGCCCCAGCCCTTATCCTGCAGAAACCGGAGACAGCTCTCCAAGTCCTTGCAGGCAATCAACTGTTCAATGGTAGACGCCGAAAACAGAGACACTTCCAAAGCACGGATTCGCGCAACTGCATAGGTATACTGTGTTTTAGACATTATAACCCTCCTTTTATGGCGAACCGGCTTCTATAAAAATAAAATTTCATTCACTTTATCCTGAAGCTCATCTTTCTTTGCATCAAGTAACGCCTTTAGGGTACAATTTTCTTCAATGCCTCCATAGACAAGAATAAAACCGTCCTCTATGGCTTTCGGTTCTCTGGAAAGAACCAGGCTTCCGCCCTTTTCTTCCGCCGCCGCATGAATGTTCTTCTCAAAGTCGGCCGGCATTCTGGCGAGGTCCCCGGCAGAAAAATAAATCTCTCCCGGCTCTGCCAGCACATATGTTTTTAATATTTTTTCCATTGTCCGGAAATAGCTTTCCGTGTCCTCCTGCTTTAACATCACATAAGCTTCCGCAATGACTTCCGCAATCATATCCTGCTTTGCCCGCAGAAGCGCCGTTCTCCGCTGCTGCTCTGCCGAGGATTTAATGCGTCCTTCATAATTCTCTTTCAAAATGATATTCTTTTCCGCCGCCTCGGCCTCCATGGCCGCACAGGTTTCTTTAGCTTTCGCAAGAATATCATCCGCTTCCTTACGTGCTGTTTCAAGCTTCATTGCTGCAGAGGTTTTCGCTTCTTCCAGAATCTGGCTTGTAATCTTTTCCAATCCACTCATTCCAAAGCTCTCCTTTCCTTTCTTACAGCATCCTCCAAACCCGCAGGCTTTTTAAATAGAGAAGATAGCAAGAATAGAAACAAGCAGAGCCAGAATGGCATAAGTTTCTACCATGGCCGGGAACAGCATGGATTTTGCAAACTGTTCCGGTTTCTTAGCCACGATACCGATGGAAGCTACCGAAGTTCTTCCCTGGTGTCTGGCGGAAACAAGGCCAACGATACCGATAGGCAGACAAGCCGCAAATGTCAGAAGACCGTGTACCAAATCCGGCGCAGCACCGCCTAAGATACCGATTCTTGACAATGTAACGAAAGCAACCAACAAACCATAAATACCCTGTGTACCTGGTAAAAGCTGTAAAATCAAAACCTTTGCGAACTTACTAGGGTCTTCTGTGACAACCCCTGCCGCCGCCTGACCGGCAACACCAACGCCATAGGCAGAACCGCATCCGGATAAAATAACTGCAAGTGCTACTCCTAAAAGAGCCCAAACTTGTCCATTTGTAAATAATTCACTCATACTCTTGTTTCCTCCTTAACATCAACATATTTCGTATTTGACCGGAAAGGATTAAATTCCCTTCCGCCGCCTTCATAAAATTTTCCAAAAAACTCCACATATTGGAGACGACATGTATGCACATAAGCGCCCAACAGGTTAATCGCGATATTGAACGCATGTCCGATAACAAATACAACGGCAAACAGAATCGCACCTATAATTCCGCTGCCGAACATGCTTCCCATCTGATTGAATACGGAAGCGATAACGCCGGTTGCAAGGCCCAGGGCCAGCAAACGGGAATAGGATAAAATATCGCTGAGCCAGCTTGTAATACCATACAAGTCATAAGCCCCCAGCGCAATCCGAAGTCCCCATTTATTCTTTTTATCCCGGCCGGACATCAGCAGTATACCGACAGCTCCGACAATCGCCATACCCTTCGCCAGCATATTTACCGGTTCAGGGAACACAAATGTCATCTGAGATATAGATGCAAAAATCTCTGTCGGCATTAAGATGAATACCAATCCTGTAAGAAGAAGCAGCCAAAATCCCACATCACAGATGGCATCCCAAACTCTGCCATCCCGAATACACATATAGGCCTTTACGAATAAGCCCATGTATAAATGTATCAGGCCAAAAAATAAGGACCATACAAGCATGCGCATCGGTTCATCCAGCGGCGCAAACCATAATGGCGGTATACTTACTTCTTTACCGAAAAATGTCCGGGATATAACATTTACCGCATCGCCAAAATAACCTCCAAACATAACGCCCCAGAACAGTGTGGACAAACCGCACCAGAAGAATAAACGAATCGATTTCTTCATGTTCAGAGACATCCGCGGAAACTTCACCAGAAGTACTCCGCAGGCCACAGCCACAATCAGGCCGTAAGCCGCATCCGACAGCATAAGACCAAACAAAAATACATAAAAGACGGTCATAATCATTGTCGGGTCCACTTCGCCTTTTCCCGGCAGACCGAAGGATGCTAAAACACCTTCCCCGGATTCGGCAAAATGATTATTTTTCAAAAGTACCGGCGCTTCCTCTTCTTCGCCAATCTGCTCCAGCTCAACGGCCGCATCGAAGTCCTCCGATAACTGGCGGGCTACCCGTTCCGCATCCTTTGCCGGCACATAGCCGCTCATGGCAAAGGTATTTGCCGTCTGGGGCAGTCTTCCAAGCACCTCGTATTTTTCGGCGCGGATCCGATAGTAATCCGATACAAGCCGAAGATTCTGGCGTTCCCCGGCAAGACCTGCAATTTCTTCCCGAAGCTGTTTTGCTTTTTCTAAAGAAGCTTCCATCTCCGACTGAAGCTCTTTTCGATACTGGGCCGGAATTTTATCCACAGTCTGAGCCGGCTTTGCAAAGCCTCCTGCGCGCAGAGCATCCTCCACCGCCTGAACTTCTTCCGCCAGACATATGACGGCCAGATAAGTAAAATCTTTGTCCGCAGAAATAATTTCCACGTCCACTGCCTCCACATCCGGAGCAAATTTTCCAATCAGTTCATAAATACTTTCCAGGTTCATCGCCCCGGCAATCGTCCCTATCAAAACCGAAGTTCTGCGGGTTCCCGAATAGCTTACCGGCACCGTCAGCCCCAGCCATGGAACTAATGCTTCCATCTGGTCTCTGAACTTTTGTGCCCGGGCCGTTTCCTCCGCGACCTGCTTATCCAGGGCGACGATTCTTTCCGCCGTATCGATGTAACTTTCCTGATTTTGCGCAGCATCGTCAAATAATGACTTGTCAATTAACAGCTTCCCAGCCAGAGACGCAAGCATCCCCGTTTTCTCCGGGGCATACCTCTGGAGAATTTCCAACGCCCTGTCCGCCGTCTGCGCTTTCTTCTCAAATGTGGCTCTGGAATTGCTGACATCCATGGTTTTATATCCGCTGTCATCTTCCAGCCGGATATCTATTTCCATAGCTCCAAGCTCCTGCAGACGCTCCAGGATGGCTTTCCTGTTTTTCTTCAGCGCACATAGATTAATCCGCTGCATCTGCAATACTGCCATATCCACATCCCTCCTTTTCCCTTGATTCCCTTAATCTCATTCATACCAGCGAAGAAATCACCGCTTTCACCGCTTCCGCCCTTTTCGGAGCAATGAATTCCCGCAGCGCCTTCGTTTCCTTTTCGGCCTCCGCTGCGGCGGCAGCCAACTGGCTTTGGCCTTCCGACTGCATTTTTTCGGCCATCTCCTGATTCATTAATCTTATCTTTTGAGATGTATCCGATGTCATGTCTTTAGCCTGGGCTTTGGCCTCCTCTAAAATAGAAACGGCCTGAATCTCTGCCGTTTTCAAAATTTCATCAGCTTCCGCCTCCGCCTTATTGACTGATTTTAGAATATCTTCTAACACTTTGTCACCTCCTTGTCAAATATACGCGCTATAATTATTATTGACTATTTAAAAGATTATATCACAGCTATTGTTTATCTTCAACCGAAAATACCTCCAAATTTCCAGACAAAAAACAAAAGCTGTCATGCAACCCCCGACTAATTTCCAAATTCGTCACAGATTGCACGACAGTTTGTTCAAATTAAATTTCTAATTCAATTTTTCTTCCTGAAGAAGTGTATTTTCGATATACAACTCCTGCCGATTTCAGCATCCGCTTAGAGGCGATCACCGCCGGTGTATCCGGATACTTATCTTCCCCATATATAATCTCTTTTATACCGCTCTGAATGATTGCCTTGGCACATTCATTACAGGGAAAAAGTGAGACATAAATCTTGGCGCCCTCCAGATTACCTCCCCGGTAATTTAAAATAGCATTCAGCTCGCTGTGGGTCACATAGACATATTTCGTGTCCAGCGGTTCCCCCTCTCTGTCCCATGGGTACTCATCATCCGAGCATCCCAAAGGAAACCCGTTATATCCCATCGAAAGTATTTTATTATCCGTGCTCACAATGCAGGAACCAACCTGGCTGTTTGGGTCCTTTGACCTCAGCCCGGCCAATCGGGCTACCGCCATAAAATATTCATCCCAGGTAATATAGTCTTTCCGCTTTCCGCCCATTTTTACCCCTCCTTTGTTTTTCTCCTAAACATAAATCTGCTGATGACCTGCCGCTTTCAGCATACGATTCATGATTGCTTTGCCTCTGCTTCCCTCTTCGAAGCTTTCCGAATAAATATAGGAAACTTCTTCCCCATCCATCCGGCGCAGAACATCAAACAGATTATGTATAATGGTATCTTCATCCTTTCGGGTACCTATGCTCATCACAACAGGTTGGCTGTTTCCCTGTACCACTGTCTCATAAAGAGCCTTTGTCTCCTCGGTTGCGATAATCCCCACCCGGAAACCGGCGGCCAGTTTTTCTGAAGCCAGCTCCCGGATTTTCTTCACAACCTTTTCATCCGGGCCGGAGACAAGGGTTAAATCGCCCTTTGGCGCATAATGTTTATATTTCATTCCCGGCGCCTTCGGCTGAAAATTCTTATCCCTGTTCTCCCCTAAAATTGCCGGGTCCACCCGGACTTCGCCGACAACCGCTTCCATCATTTCGCGGGTAATATAACCCGGCCGCAAAATCATCGGCACACTGCCTGTCATATCGACCACCGTGGATTCTATGCCAATCCCCACCGGGCCGTCATCCAGTATCATGTCAATTTTTCCGTTCAAATCCTCATAGACATGTTCCGCCCGGGTCGGACTTGGCCGCCCTGATGTATTGGCGCTCGGAGCCGCCAGCACAATCCCCGTTGTCCCAATCAGCTTCCTTGCCACCGGATGGGAGGGCATACGCACCGCTACCGTATCCAGGCCTCCGGTTGTTCCATAGGGAACCACATCCTTTTTGGGAAAAATCATTGTCAATGGGCCCGGCCAGAATGTTTCCGCCAATTTCCGCGCCGTGCCGGGAATCTCTGTCACAAGCCCGTCAAGCATGGATATATCTGAAATATGAACAATCAGGGGATTATCCGATGGTCTTCCCTTCGCCGCATAGATTTTCGCCGCCGCCTCCGCATCCAGCGCATTTGCCGCCAATCCATACACTGTTTCCGTAGGAATGCCTACGAGGCCGCCTGCCGCAAGGACACCGCCTGCCGCCTTCAGCCAAACCGTTTCATCTGTCTCACTTATTTTATACACAATGGTTTTCATCCAGTCCATCTCCAGTTTTTCAATGGTATTTTGTTTTATTATAAGCTTTATTTCGGCTTTTTTCCACCCCTTCCGCAGAAATCCCGAAATTACTCTGCCGCCGGGCCTTGACCGTTAATATAGTGCATCGTCCCCAGATATATATTCCAGGCCAGTTTCCGCTGATAATCTTCTGTCCCGAGCTTCGCTTCCTCCTCCGCGTTTGTCAGAAAACCGCACTCCACAATGACAATCGGCGCCGGAGAATTTTTCAGCATATAATAATTCATATTAGATTTTGGAACACGGGTATTTTCCGGGTCCACCCCCGCAATAAGCTGATTCTGGATACATTCGGCCAGGCGGGCGCCATCCTCCGAATCCTGATAATAAAATACCTGGGCGCCGCTGTATTTTGCATCCGTAAAAATATTCTGGTGTACGCACAAAACAAAGTCCGGCTTTGCCTCAGTTATAATTTCGATTCGCTTTGCCAAATCCTCTTTCTTTTTACTTTTGGAACTTTCACTGCTGTAGAGCGCTTTGTCCGTATCCCGCGTCATAATCACTTCAAAGCCCTGCGCTTCCAGATTTGCTTTTAAAAACAGGGATACTGAAAGGTTTACATCCTTCTCCAGTACCCCTGATACACCAATTCCTCCCGGGTCGTTGCCCCCATGGCCGGGGTCTATAACTACCCTCGGCTTTGTCTCCCCACCGGAAGCATTGGAAACGGCCGCTGCCACCCGTGAATATGTACGACTGTAAAAAACAACAGACAGGGCTAAAAAACCTGCCAATACCATTACTGCCATTACTCGTTTCATAGGTTCCCTGCAAATTTTATTATTGCTACACTATATGCCATTATCCCCGTATTCATGCCATAAATCCGATGCGGCCCGTTTTAACTTCCTGACGGCACGACTCACCCGTTTTCTCGCATTACTCTCACTGATATGAAAGTACGCTGCCAAATCGGAATACGATACCTCATAAAAATATCTCAGAATGACAGCCCGGCGCTCCTCTTCATTCAAATAAGGCTTCAAAGCTTCCGATAATTCCAGTTCATTCTGAGTTTCTTGTTCCATATAAATTTCCAGTTCTTCCAATATAAACATTTCATGACGATGAATATGCTGACGTTTTTCCAATTCACGCAGCATATGAAATTTTGCCGCCCTCATAATCCATCCGTGTGGATTTTCATGTTTTTCCAGTACATCGATTTTCTGACATGCTGTTGTCCATGTGGCAATCAGCACATCTTCAACCAATGTTCTGTCCCTCGTCATTTTAAATAGCATCCTTGCAACGGCCTGTTCAGTCTCTCCTATCAGCTCCTCCATAAATCTTTTCTGTTGAAGCCGCAGTTTCTTGCTATTTCTTCTGTTCATTGCCGCTCATACTACTTTCCTGGTCATTTTTCCATTATAGTATATCATCGCTTTTTTTGCTATGGATAATGCCATTTTTTCGACGCTTTCTCCAACCAAACATGCGTTTCAGCAAGGCCTTTTTTCTTTGATAATATGATTTTGAAAACCGATATTCTTTCTTCAAAAGACTTTTTTTGTTTTTTTTCATTACAAATTCTCTTTTCTCAAACCTACCTCCATTTTACACCGGAAGTACAAAATTAATCCACCTAAAGTTTCCAGTTGTTCGTTACACTTATTGTGTAATTTATTTATACATATCGCATCTAAATTACACCCCTTTCAGTATTTACAAAAAGGAGATATATTATGTCTGATTTTGCAAGCCGCCTCCACGAACTTCGTTTAAAATATTATTGGAACCAAAGCCAACTGGCCAGAAGAGCCGGTGTATCTACCAGCCTTATCAGTTCCTATGAAAAGTCTGAACGATATCCTTCGGTGGACATGCTCATAAAACTGTCCGATATATTTTGCTGTACGACAGATTACCTTCTCGGCCTGGAATATGAAATGAAATTAAACATCAATGGTCTTTCAGATAAACAACTCCAACTCATCGTTGATTTAATCGCTGAATTAAAAAAAGAACAGATTTCCTCCCTTCCCAAAAAACATTAAAGTGCTATAATAAGGATGTAGCTATGACATTAGGATGGGAGGATTTTTAATGGGTAAAATCGAACAGATTCGCAGCGAAATGGTCGCCGCAATGAAGGCTAAAAATAAGGAACGGAAAGACGCTCTTTCCATGCTTCTCGGCGCCTTAAAAAACAAAGCCATCGACAAGCGCAGCGACTTAACCGAGGCAGAAGAGAATGAGATTGTATTAAAGGAAATCAAACAATTAAAAGAAACTCTGGACTCTGCCCCGGCGAATCGCACCGATATCATTGAGCAGTGTAAATTCCGTATTCAGGTCTATGAGGAATTTTCGCCAAAATTCATGACAGAAGAAGAAATCAAAGCAACAATTCAGCAGGTCCTTGATAAGCTTGGGCTCACGGCGCCAACCGCCAAAGATAAAGGCAAAATTATGAAAGAGCTTATGCCCCTTGTCAAAGGCAAGTCCGACGGAAAAGTTGTAAATGCACTTGTATCCGAATTTTTTCAATAAGATAATATTCATTTAACATAAAGGAGTCCAACATGCGTAAGAAAGATGATATTGTTAAAATATACGATGATATGTTTAATTTAATCGGCGCAGAAAAATGGTCTGTTGTCCATGAACAGGGGCTGCTCCACCAGGTTGTTCATCTCTGGATGTATGGGGACGAACCAAGCGGACGATGGATGTACTTTATTCAGCGTTCCAAAGAGCTTGATGTTTTCCCTGGCCTCTACGACCTTCCTGTCAGCGGCCATATTGACCCGGATGAAACTTTTTCCCATGCTGTTGTAACGCTCACCCAAGAGCGTCTCGGCTTAAAACTTCTTCCGGAATATTTAAAACATGTGGGAAATATCCGTCAGATTATCGACAGCGATAACTATCATGACAATGCATTTTGCCAGATTTACGTTAAATGCCTCAGACTGCCGATACCGGATTTTGAAATCCATGATGCAGAGATGCTTTTTAAAGTAAAATATGACGAATTCTGCCGATGGGTAAACTGTCCGACCGGCGAACTTCCAATTTATACACCAAATGGAGAATTTATCAGAAATTCTGTAGAAGCGGACTGGTGGTGGCCGCGCAAAAATGAATTTACAACGGTTGTTAAGCCTTATATTGACAGCCGGAATTAAAAAGGATGAGGTAGGCGCACTTATGATTTTTATCCTTTGTGCGATACCTCATCCTTTTTAGTTTTGACTCAAACGATATCCCAGTCCCCAGACCGTTTCAATATACTTCGTATCCGGGTCAACCTTTTTCAGCTTGCTGCGCAGATTGCTGATATGTATCTTCACCGCATTATCATCTCCGGTATATGGCTGCCGCCAAACCGCTTCATACAAACTGGCTTTTGTATAAATCCGGTTTCGATGGCGCATTAAAAGGCTGAGAATCATATATTCTTTTACCGTCAAATCCAATCCCTTATGATTCATCTCTACCTTTTTAATCGAACCGCCGCTCATTTTCAATCCCTTATACTGATATAACCGCATGTCATGGGACCGTTTATAAGCCTCCCTCATATAATAGGACACTTTCTCTTCCAGTTTTTCCCTGTCCAGCGGTAACCTCAGCATCGCGTCCAGCGGACTTCCCTGTCCGCCAACGGAAACACCGTTTCTGCCATTCTGCCTGTCTTCCGCTTCCTCCGGGGCCACTTCTTCCGGTTCCACTTCCTCCGATTCCTGTTCCTTCGGCCAGATTCCCAAAACAGGAACATCCGAAAACTTTCGAACCTGTTCGAAAATCTTCTGAACATTCTCGTCAAAACAGCCGACAGCCCAGATAATCATATCAAAGGAATGATTTTTCACCATACACACCAACTCTGCATCCGCTGCTGATACAACCCGGTAACCCATCCCGGCCAGACAGTCTTCAATCCTCACTCCCAACGGTATCGACTGCTCGGCCAATAAAATAGTCGCCATCCTGTCATCAATCCTTTTGCTTGAGTTTGCCCCAATTATAGCACATTAACAAACAAAAGAAAAGCGGCGCCAATTTATTACAAATCAGTTCCGCCGATTTATCTTTTGTATTTCATCTTTTTATTTCTCCAGCAATTTTTCTTCCAATTCTGCAATACGCTGCGCCATCTGCTGCCTTACGGCCTCAAATTCTTTCTCTTTCTGTGCTAATGCGGTATTTTTTTCCGTATCCTTCTCCGCCAGCTTCTGCTCCTGCTCCATAATTTCCCTGGCCTGCTCTTCAATTGTCTGACCCTGCTTCTGGAGTTCCTCCTGCATCTCATCAATCATAAGCTTTACCGTATTACGGTCCATTTCCAGCAATTCTTTCGAAAACAACTGCATCACTTCCTCCACATTCCGGCAAAGCTCATAAATATCTTCGTAAAGGCTTCGGAATTCCGGATACTGTTCAATAAGTTTTAAAATCATCTCCGGTTCATCTCTGCAGAAGAATGTAAGCCATGCCTCAAGCCTGTTATGTATGTTCTCACCTTCATTGTGCTGTTTTTCTCTAAAGATGTCAAGAGGGATGTAGACAAATTTCTGAGGTATATCAATCTGAATTCCTGAATTGGATTTGTGCTGCAGAACATGAAGATACACATCGGGATATTCCTTAAATTCTTTAGGACTTTTTTCAAACAAAATAATTGTATATACCGTCTGAATATCCAGAAACTCTTTTTGTTCTTTCTCCTTCCATGACTGAAATATCTTTTTCAGACTCCCCTGTGCATTGATTTCTTTCAATACCTCTTCCCTGCTCCGAAGCATCGGGAACTGTTCTCTTAACCCTTTTGTCATAGGCATATCTCCCTTCATTTTTGTTTTTTCCTTTTACATTTGGGGTAACCGCTTTGAATAAAGCTTTCAGAAAAATAAAAGAATCCTACGCCTATTTTATCACGATAAATTTCTGCACTTCAATTATTATTCATTGATGATTTTCGACATTTCTCACCATCCCTGGCCCTCACCTAAAAAAGGTCCATGACCCAAAGTCACAGACCTTTTTCTGAAATATTAACCTCTGCCTTTCACTGCCGCTGTCAGTTTTTCGCCATCATAGTGGATTTGAATCACATCGCCCGGCAAAACCGCATCGGAAAGGATTAAACGTCCGGCCAGTGTTTCCACATGCTTCTGAAGGAATCGTTTCAAAGGACGCGCGCCATAAACCGGGTCATAACCCTGTTCAATAATATAATCCTTCGCCTCAGCATCCAATTCAATGGAAATCTCCCGGTTTACCAGCCGCTTATTGAGATTTTTCATCAATATATCAATAATACTGTGGATATCCTCTTTGCTGAGCGGTTTAAACATAATAATCTCATCGAGTCGATTCAGGAACTCCGGACGGAAATGAGCACGAAGTTCATTCATCACCATTTCTTCTGCCGATGCTTCAATATCCCCGTTCGCATTGATTCCGTTAAGCAGGTATTCGGAACCAATGTTGGATGTCATAATTAAAATGGTATTTTTAAAGTCCACTGTGCGGCCCTGGGAATCAGTAATCCGGCCATCATCCAGCACTTGCAGAAGCACATTGAATACATCCGGGTGGGCTTTTTCAATCTCGTCAAACAAAACAACCGAGTAAGGTTTCCGGCGCACAGCCTCCGTCAACTGGCCGCCCTCCTCATAACCCACATATCCCGGAGGCGCTCCGATTAAACGGGACACGGAGAATTTCTCCATATATTCACTCATATCAATACGGACAATATTGGATTCATCATCAAACAAGCTCTCTGCCAGCGCTTTGGCAAGCTCCGTCTTGCCGACACCGGTTGGGCCGAGGAACATAAAGGAACCAATCGGTTTTGTCTCATCCTTAATGCCTGCCCTGGAACGGATAATAGCTTCTGTCACTTTATCAATACCTTCATTCTGGCCGATAACCCGCTTATGAAGCTCTTTATCCAGATTCAATGTTTTCTGACGTTCACTTTCCGTTAATTTCGCCACCGGAATCCCTGTCCATCGGGACACGATCCGGCCGATTTCATCTTCTGTCACCTGTTCCCGGACAAGAGAACCTTCTGCGCCGTGAATCTTCTGCTCCTGTTCCTCAAGCTGACGGCGAAGTTCCGGCAATTTACCATATTGAAGTTCCGCTGCGCGGTTCAAATCATATTCCCGCTGAGCCTTTTCAATCTCTTTATTGACATTTTCAATCTGTTCTCTCAAAATTCGAACCTGGTCCACATCCTTTTTGTCAGCTTCCCACTGGGCTTTCTTCATCTGGAAATCCTCACGGAACTGGGCAATCTCTTTCTGAATGGCCGCCAGACGTTCCTGGCTCAAATGGTCATCCTCTTTTTTAAGGGCCGCTTCCTCAATTTCAAGCTGCATAATCTTTCTGGAAACTTCATCCAGCTCCGCCGGCATGGAATCCAGCTCCGTCTTAATTAAAGCACAGGCTTCATCCACCAAATCGATGGCTTTATCCGGCAGAAAACGGTCAGATATATATCGGTTCGACAATATTGCCGCAGCCACAAGGGAGCCATCGGTAATCTTTACGCCATGGAAAACTTCGTAGCGCTCTTTCAAGCCTCTTAAGATTGAAATAGTATCTTCCACTGTCGGTTCATCCACCATCACCGGCTGGAAACGCCGCTCCAGCGCCTTATCCTTTTCAATATACTGGCGGTATTCATCCAATGTGGTGGCGCCGATACAATGCAGTTCACCACGGGCCAGCATCGGTTTCAGCATATTGCCCGCATCCATCGCGCCATCGGTTTTTCCGGCGCCTACGATCAAATGAAGTTCATCCACAAAAAGGATAATCTTGCCTTCACTCTTTCGAACTTCTTCAAGTACCGCTTTTAAACGTTCCTCAAATTCACCCCGATATTTTGCTCCGGCGACAAGGGCGCCCATATCCAATGAAAAAATCTGCTTATCCTTCAATCCATCCGGGACATCCCCCCGAACAATACGCTGGGCCAGCCCCTCGATAACGGCAGTCTTACCAACGCCCGGCTCACCAATCAGCACCGGATTATTTTTTGTTTTACGTGAGAGAATACGAATGATATTCCGAATCTCACTGTCCCGGCCAATTACCGGGTCCAGCTTCTGATTTCTGGCCTTTTCCACAAGATTCTCCCCATACTTACTCAGGCTGTCATAAGTATCTTCCGGATTATCGCTGGTCACTCTCTGATTTCCGCGAACCTCCATCAACGCTCTTAAAAATCCATCTCTCTGAATCTGAAAATTTTTAAATAAGGTTTTCAGTTCTTTATTTGCCGTTTCAAGCAAAGCCAAAAACAAATGCTCAACGGAAACATATTCATCTCCCATCTGTTTCGCTTCCTGGGCCGCCTGAGTAAATGTCCGGCTCAAATCCTGGCTCATATACTGCTGCCCGCCCTGGACCTTTACGTGTCCGGCCAGCGCCTTTTCCACCTGGAAAACAAAGCCCGCTGTATTGATGTTCATCTTATCCATCAGTTTAACAATCAGGCTGTCTTCCTTGTTCAGCAGGGCATAAAGCAAATGAATCTGGTCTATCTCCTGATTTCCGTATTCCACAGCCAGACTCTGGCAGGACTGGACGGCCTCTAAAGATTTCTGCGTATATTTATTAAAATCCATAAAACATACCTCCTTTTCAGGCACAATGATTATTGCTATGTTTGTTCTATTTGTAATATAACAGTCATTTTCGGGTTTGTCAACACATTTCTAAAAAATTTGCTTTTTTTCTTATAGCGCGGTATAATTTGGTAAAACTATATATTGGAAAGGTAATTTTTATTATGAATACATCTCATTTAACACTTTTAACAGATTTATACGAGTTAACAATGATGCAGGGATACTTTAAAAATCAGACGACTGAAAGAGTCATTTTTGATGTCTTTTACCGCTCTAACCCGGAGGGTGCCGCCTATTCCATCACAGCAGGGCTGGCACAGGTTATCGAATATATCGAGGGACTTCATTTTGATGACGCAGATATTGACTACCTGCGTTCCACCGGATTTTTCCATGAAGACTTTCTCGAATACTTAAAAGATTTCCGTTTTACCGGGGATATATACGCCATTCCTGAAGGCACGGTCGTATTTCCAAAAGAGCCGCTTTTGAAGGTTATTGCTCCGATTATGGAAGCCCAGATTGTGGAAACGGCCATCTTAAATATCATCAACCATCAAAGTCTGATCTGTACAAAAGCTGCCCGCGTTGTCTACGCAGCCGGCGGCGGTGTCATGGAATTCGGACTCCGCCGGGCTCAGGGCCCGGATGCCGGAACCTACGGCGCCCGCGCTGCGGTTATCGGCGGCTGTGTCGGAACATCCAATGTGCTGGCCGGACAGATGTTTGATATTCCTGTGAAAGGAACCCATGCCCATAGTTGGATTATGAGTTTTCAGACGGAACTTGAGGCTTTCCGCAATTATGCCCGCCTCTATCCGGATAACTGTCTGCTCCTGGTAGACACTTATGATACTTTAAAATCCGGCGTCCCGCATGCTATTCAGGTTTTCGATGAAATGAAAGCTCAGGGTATCCAGTCTAAACTTTATGGTATTCGGCTGGACAGCGGTGATTTAGCTTATCTGTCCAAACAAGCCCGGAAAATGCTCGATGAAGCGGGACACACGGATGCTATTATTTCTGCATCCAGTGATCTGGATGAACATTTGATTGACAGCCTTCACACTCAGGGGGCAAAAATCACTTCCTGGGGCGTTGGAACAAATCTGATTACATCCAAAGACTGCCCGGCTTTCGGCGGTGTTTACAAGCTGGCCGCCGTCGCCGATGAAAACGGAAACTTCATTCCGAAAATTAAGGTTTCCGAAAACATTGAAAAAGTCACCAACCCTGGCAATAAAACAATTTTCCGTCTTTACGATAAAAAAACCGGAAAGATTCGCGCCGACTTAATTGCCCTGGCTGACGAACATTATGACGCGCAAAATTCGCTGATGATTTTTGACCCGATTTCAACCTGGAAAAAAACCCGTCTCCACGGCGGAACCTATACTGTCCGGGAACTGCTTGTTCCGGTTTTTAAAGATGGCAAATGCGTCTACACATCTCCGGCGGTCATGGACATCCGGGATTACTGCACGGCTGAATTAAACACACTCTGGGATGAATCCCGGCGGCTGGTCAACCCGCAGGAGGTTTATGTGGACCTGTCTGAACCGCTTTGGAAACTGAAAAACGAACTGCTTGACCACGTGCATAACTTTAAAGACAATTAAATCCTAAAAACGCTAAAGGCTGTGAAGAACTCTGCTGACACCCCAGCAATTCTCCACAGCCTTTTTTAATTTTTTGTTTTATCCAATCGGCTCAAAATCTGCCGCTCCATGCTTACACAGCGGACAGATGAAATCATCCGGAAGGACGTCGCCTTCATAAATGTAACCGCATATCTTGCAGACAAAGCCTTTCTTGCCCTCTGTTTCCGGCTTTGGTTTAACATGACTCTGATAATAATTATAAGTCATGGTTTCCACATCAGAAATAACGCGGGCTTCTGTCACCGTACAGATAAACATTCCGTGGGTATCAAAATCCACATACCGTTCCACCTTCAGGGACATAAAGGCATTAATATATCTCGGCAAAAATGCCAACCCATTATCTGAGCGAAGCACCTCAATATCCGCAAACTTATCTGCCGTCCGGCCGCTCTGAAAACCAAAATTCTGGAATACCTGGAAAGGCGCCTCTGTAGATAAACAGTTCACGTTCATAATGCCGGTCTGCTTAATAATGTGATGGGAGTAATTTGCCTTGTTGATGCAGACAGCCACCCGGTTTGGATTATCCGTAACCTGGGATACGGTGTTTACAATAAGTCCATTATCCTTTTCGCCATCATTGGATGTGACGACATACAGGCCATAACCAATCTTAAACAGCGCCGTCATATCATTTTTATTGGCCGTTTCATCTTTCTGTGCCAGATAATCTTTGCAAAGTTCCTCCGCCAGAGCCTCCAGCTGGGCGCTGCTCTCTTCATTCAAAGCAGACTTCATGGAAACGGTTGCGTTTGTGAAGGTTGTATTTTTACATCCTTCCAGCATTTTTTTAATAATTTTGGCAGCCATCGGCGCCCAGGAACCATTTTCAATAATACCGATTTTCCGATTCTGGAAATTTCTCTCCAGCAAATGTCCAATAAATTCCTTCATAAACGGGAAAATATCTGCATTATATGTTGTTGTTGCAAGAACAATCTTGCCGTACCTGAATGCATCTTCCACAGCTTCAGCCATGTCGCAGCGGGCCAAATCATTCACAACAACCTTCGGACAGCCCTTTGCCCGAAGCTTGTCCGCCAGAAGTTCCACAGCCTTTCTCGTATTTCCATAAACTGAGGTATAGGCAATCAGGATGCCCTCTGTCTCAATGCCATAGGAAGACCATGTATTATAAAGCTTCAGATAATATTCAAGATTTTCAGAAAGCACCGGTCCATGCAGCGGACAGATTGTCTGAATATCCAGCTTCGCCGCTTTCTTGAGCAGGTTCTGAACCTGAGTTCCATATTTGCCCACAATTCCAAAGTAATACCGGCGTGCTTCGCAGGCCCAGTCTTCCTCCGCATCCAGCGCTCCAAATTTGCCAAAGGCATCGGCGGAGAAAAATACTTTATCACAGGCATCATAAGTCATCATAACTTCCGGCCAGTGTACCATCGGCGCTGCCACAAAGGAAAGCTCATGCTTTCCAAGGGAAAGGGTATCCCCCTCTTTAACGATAATCTGTCTGTCTGCAAAATTTGTTCCAAAAAACTGTTCCATCATCGCAAAAGACTTAACACTGGACACAACCTTTGCATCCGGATAAAGCTTCATAAAATTTGCAATATTTGCCGAATGGTCCGGCTCCATATGCTGCACGATCAAATAATCCGGCGCCTTTCTGCCTGTTACATTCTGAATATTATCCAGCCACTCATGGGTAAAATGCGCGTCCACCGAATCCAGAACCGCTATTTTTTTATCCATAATCACATAAGAATTATAGGCCATTCCGTTTTCAACCACATACTGACTTTCAAACAAATCAATATCATGGTCATTTACGCCCACATACTTAATGTCGTTTGTTATATTCATCCTGATTCCCTCCTATTATTTTTGTGTTACTTCATAGTATAACTCATTACTGCTCAAATTAAAACATTTTCCTGCAAAGAGAAAATTATTATCAAAACTTTCGGCCGCCGCCTCTGCTTCCGCCGCCGCCGAAACTTCTCCCGGCACCTCCGTGCATCGTCCCGCTGCTGCTCCGATGAACAGAACTGCCGCCGCTTCGACCGCCTTTACCGCCCTCATCCCGTTTGATTTTCTGCCGGCTTACCGTCCGATTTACAAATTTATCCCGGTGCAAAATCTCATTGGCGCCGCTGGCCACAAAATAATTATTCACTCCGGCAACCACTTTTCCGCCCCGGTTGCGGGCCATAAAAAATACAATCACCGCAGCGATGATCATGCAGACAAGTAACTGGCAAATAACCCGTAAAGGCGTTAATTTACTGCCGCCCTTAACGCCATACCGGGCCACATTATCCAGAAAAACGCCGCAGCTCTTATAATATTTGCCGTCGCCGACCTTTTTATAAATGCGGTCCAGCATCTTATCGATATTCGCCTCAGAAAAGGACTCTATCACCGAATTTCCCGCCGCATAGACATAGATTTCCCGCGCTTCCATATTAATCAGATAAACAATTCCGTCACCTATCCGCCCACTGTCATTATGGGTTTTAAAGAAATCCTCTGCGTAATCCCGGCTGGTTTTTCCTCCGCTGCTGTTTGTTGTCGTAATCAATACAAGGAAACCGGCCTTTGTTTCCAGCTCCCCGATTCTCTTCTCCAGTTTTTCAACCTCATCGCCATCGAATAATGCCGCATTATCAAAAACATGCTTCTGCACAAACGGTCCCTTCGCACCCTCTGCTTCCGCAGCTCCTTCTGCGGATTCTGCTCCCGGTACATAATCGCCGCCGGTTTCGCCGGAAGCCGTTTCCGACAGATTTATTCCAAGACTGCTTCCAACGCCATTTAAAAACTGCTGGCAGGCCTCATAAAAATTATTATTGACCACCTCGTCATATACATCATCCAAAATATTGTCCAGACGGGCATCCGTAAATGTATGTATAATCTCCTCGCCGCTGGTTGAAATATATAATTCGCTATGCTGCATATCAATGAGAAGAAGCAGACCGGCCCCGGAGGCGCCGTCGCCGTTATGCTCCTCAAAGAAATCATCCGCATAGTCCCGCGCCGCTTTTTCCTGGGTGTCCTCAGTTGTGACGATCAGCAGATGAATCTGATGCTCCGCCTCGACAGCCCGCATCAATGTGGAAAGTTCTGATTCCTCCGCCTCCGTCAAAAGATTGGCATCGTCAAAAATTCCCGTGTCCGCCTCCTCTGCCATTGCCCGCACATTCACCAATCCAAAAAGGGCCAAAGACCACATGAATACCATTATAAAACAAGTATATATTTTTCTCATGCCTTTTTCCTCCAAACCCTGAATTTTAAATAAGCGAACCAATCAAAGATATAACAAACAGAACCGCAGAAATTCCTGCCCACCAGGCAGCTACCCTGCCCCGGCTGGTTGGCGGCGTTCCCGCAATACGGCCATTCTGCCCGTTCATCATAAATTTATAAACTTTGCCGCGATAATTATAATCCACAAACCAGATTGGAACAAAAATAAAAGCCTCTTCTTCCCTCTCAAAATTAACCGTGTGTCCATTTAAGTGGACCGTTGAATAACCCGAAACCGCTCCCTGAGCATAATCCCTGGCATATTTCCACACCCGCTCCTTTGCCGACGGCGCCAGTTCGGTTTCATCAAAATCGTAACTGGATGAATCAAATCCGGCCAGATAGGGCATCTCAAAGGTCCTTAACTCGCTGAAATTAAAGGGTTCCAATTTGGCCATTTCGCCGTCCTCCAACTGTTGCGATGCATCCAGCGGGATATCTTTATACTGCAGTTTGTAAGCACGCTGAATGTCATAAAATTCTGTCTCTGTTATCTGATAATCTCCCTGGCGAAAAGCCCGCACCCGGGTCGCCTGCGCCGATATATCCACCCGGGTATCAAATTGAAATAGCCAGTATGGAATATACATTCCCCTTAATCTTTGAATATTTTCAGCGGAAGTAAATCCTCTTGGCGCAAACCGCCCGTTCCGGCACCATTTTCGGAAAGCCTTTTCCGCATCCTGACGGTCCAACTGAAAAGGAAGAAGCTTTACCGGGCGGCGCTTTCCGCTCAGGCGGTCCGCCAGAATCATCGGCGCACCGCAATAGGCACAATTTGTCGATGTCTCTTTATCCTTCGTAACCATCAGGCCGCCGCAGTTCGGACAATGATATTCCTGGCCCGCCAATATTTTCCCATCTGTTTTGGTCGAAGCCTCTTCCGCCGACACCCCGGTCATGCCCGATGAGGATACCTGACTCAATTCCATCTCTTTTGAACAATGATTACAGTGCAGTTTTCTCCGTTTAATATCATAAATCATTTCTGCACCGCAGTCCGGACATGTATAATGTAATATCATCCTTTTCCCCTTTCACCCCGATAAAAACAAAGGCGCTGTCCGAATCCTTCCTCTGAAATGATTCAAACCAGCGCCCTTCTTACTATTCCTGTACCATATTAATCAGAATACCTGTTTTGAAAATATTGCCGTCCATTGCCACAACAAATTTTCCATGATTCTTTTCGATAATTTGTTTTGCTGTCTTTAAACCGCCGGTTAATTCACTTCCAGGAGCCGTAATTGCTTTAGCGGCCTCCGCAGCCTCGGCCTTCACCGCATTTTTAACAATGTAAATCAACTTTCCTTCCTGGGTATACATTTCCGCATATACTCTCGAATCCGGCTCTGCATACTGCTCCAGGTTATCATAAATCATCGAAATGGCTTTCCACATATCTTCTTTATTCATCTCGAGGACAATCGGCTTATCCGGAGCTCTGAGCGTCACCGCAATGCCATTTTCCTTCAAAATTCCCCGATGAAGTTTTCGTATATCCTTATTTAATTGGATAAAATCAAAGGACGTTGCCGAATCTCTGACCATCGAAGCTCCGCCGAGAAGGCTTTCAATCTCATCCTTCGGAAGCATAACTGTACGGTCATTTTCCGGTTCTTTCACCTCCGGTTCTGCCCCGGAAGCCTTTTCCGCGTTAATCGCCATATCCACGGAAGCTCCAAGGTCCATATGCTCCCAGTCATCCGATGGCGCCGGCGTTTGAGAAGCCTTTGCCAGTGCGGCAGCCTTCGCCAAATCAGCCTCCAGTTCCGTAGCCGGACGTGTATCTCCGCCGATTCTGGCCGGCGCCGGAATCTCTTCCGCCTTTTCTTCCTCATCAGCTTCCTCTTCCTCGTCCTCTTCATCCTCATCGTCATCATACTCTGCGTTTCCTTTGCGGATAACCCAACTGATAAAGCAAATGTTCTCCAGAACAAATACAATCGGCACGAGTACATACACCACAGGAATACCAAACAATTCATAGGCATCCAGCTTAAACAAGGCAAGTACCAGCCCGCCGTTTAAAAGGACAAGCACTAAAATAATCAATAAAATTCTCGGTACAACCGGAAGATTTCCAAGCACTTCAAAAATTCGATAAATCAACATATTGTTGATAAAGGTTCCCGCCTTTATCCGGCGAACAATACTGAAATATCCCCGAACAATGAAAACATAGGCAAGTACCAGCGCAGCGCCCGCGCCAATCAGCCGGAAACTGAAGGTTGACCCCAGTAAATACCAGGCGCCGTAAATACTTCCGCCGCCAAACGCAATAATAAGAATAATTGAAATTTCTGTAAATATCTTATCGAACCAGGTTAATTTGATTTCCGGATAACCGCTCACATTTCCCGTTGCAATAATAGAGAAAATCAGCAGAATCAGGAAAATAACTGCCGCTGCGATAACAGCAATTTTAGCAATTCCGAAAACGGAATTTAAAGATTTAAATTCCTCATAGCTTTTGTAAAAACCATCCGTTGTGGATGTAAGCTCATTATCCACAGCCATATAAATGGTGTAGGCTCCGCTGCAGGCCGTCAGTTCTTCCTTCCAGACAGATTCTTCAAGCGCAGCGTTGCTTATCCCCGTATTTACATCAAACTGTCCCCCTGTGGAATCCAGCTTAACAAAGTAATTGCTGGCCTCAATCCGCTTTACCGCATCTTCGCCGCTGAGAATAACCTCGTTGTCCTCCGCATCATATACGGCAAAAGAGAAGCTGCCATTCTCACCCATATAATTTTTAATCAAATCCTGATTGGCCTGGGCCAGTCCATCTTCGGATATTGCACCCCGGTTTTCAATCGCCTGAATCATATGAAGTAATTGAACAACATTTTTCTGATATTCTTCACCAAAATAACTGCTGTTGTAGTAATCCGGCTCTGCCGACATGCTGCCGCCATTGCTGAAATATGTATATACCGTGTAACCCGAAATAATCATCACAGCCGCGGCTATGAATAAGAAAATCCGGGCTGCTGCTTTCAGCGGTGTGCTTCGGGTCGGATGCCAGCCATCCTCCTCAAAGTCATCCAGTTCTCTCTGAATATCTGCCTCCTCTTCCTCCGATAAGGTCTGATATCCAGACTCTTTGACAGATGAATCGTCGACTTCATCCCAAAAATCCTTCTTTTTGCCAAATAAGCCCATCTTCTATCCTCCTGTATACTAACTGACTTTTTTCTTCGCTCTATATCCATCTTATTTTACACTAATTCCCATGTATTTTCAACGTTTTAGCGAAATTTCCTTATTCAGCCAGTCATACAGGTCGTCATAAACCTCCTGCCGGTTTGTTTCATTCAGAATTTCATGCCTTGCGCCTTCATAAAAAGTAATGTCCATATTATCCATTCCCGCCAGCACAAACATGTCGTAAGCCTTCTGAACCCCCTGTCCGCTGTTTCCCACCGGGTCCTCGCCGCCGGAAACAAAAAGAACCGGAAGCTGCTTCGGCATTTTTTTGAGATTTGATTTTTTAGCGATAAATTCTAATCCTTTAAACATTTCATGATAAGCATTCAGCGTGAAAATAAACTGACACCTTGGCTCCCCAACATAGGCGTCAACCGTTGCCTCATCCCGGCTAAGCCAGTCAAAATCCGTTCTCGCCGGGGCAAATCCCTTATTATAAGAACCGAAAGCCAATTTATTTACCAATGCGCTTCGATACCTCCAGCCTTTCACTGCCGCCACTGCCTGTGTCAATACTTTTCCGAAAACGGCAATTGGAACAGAGTAGTAACCGGTTCCCATAATGATTGCCCCATCCACTTCTCTGCCATATTTAATAAGAAAATACCTTGTTAAGAAGGAACCCATGCTATGGCCGAGAATATAATAGGGAACTCCCGGAAAACGTTTCTTAAACTGCTTCTGTATCTTGCGGACATCATTGACAATACACTCAAAACCATTGTCTCCCAGATAACCCCAATCTTCCTGGGAAGCCACCGAATCCCCGTGCCCCAGATGGTCGTCGCCGACAACAACAATTCCCTGTGCGCCCAAAAATCGTGCGAAATCGTCATACCTGTCCACATACTCCACCATCCCATGGACAATCTGAAGCACCGCCCGCACCTTCACATCCTCAGGAATCCAGCATATACCGTGAACCCTTGTTTCTTTATTGCTTGATTTAAAATAAAAATTCTGTTTTTTAATCACTAAGCACCTCTCCCAACACTTTTCCAATACTGTCATGGATTAATAAGTTTGCTTTCCTGTCATACGGCGTTTCACTCTTATTAATCAGCACCAGCTTATTGCCTCTGTAATACTGGATAAAACCTGCCGCCGGATAAACATTTAAAGAAGTTCCGCCGATAATCAATACATCCGCTTTCTGAATCGCATGGATACTGGCGGTGATTGTCATTTCATCCAAACCCTCTTCATATAAAACCACATCCGGCTTGACAATGCCGCCGCATTTTTTACATCTCGGAATTCCATCTGCTTTTAAAATATATTCCGTATCATAAAATTCATGGCAGCGCATACAGTAATTTCTGTGCACTGTGCCGTGAACTTCGTAAACCCGTTTACTTCCCGCCATTTGATGAAGGCCGTCGATATTCTGAGTAACGACCGCTTTCAGCTTGCCTATAGCTTCCAGTTTTGCCAGCGCCAGATGGGCGGCATTTGGTTTTGCATCCAGATACAGCATCGTACTTTTATAAAAATCATAAAATATATCCGGGTGGGCTACAAAAAAGGAATGGGATAATATTTCTTCCGGCGACCGGTTATACCGTTTAATCGTATTATAAATTCCCGTTTCGCTTCGAAAATCCGGTATGCCGCTTTCCGTGGACACTCCGGCCCCGCCGAAAAATACAATATTATCGGACTGCTGAATCATCTCTTTTAACGTCATTACAAATTTCCCCCTTTTCATTTCGCCCATCCGCAGGAGCGTTTTACCGCCTCATGCCAGCCGGAAATCGCTGTTTCTCTGCGGCTTTCCTCCATATCCGGGGTAAAAGTCCCGGCGAGCTTCCAATTTTCTTTTACATCATTTGTATCCTTCCAGTATCCCACGGCAATGCCGGCCAGATAGGCCGCTCCCAGGGCGGTCGTTTCCACACACTCCGGCCGATGGACCACCGTATTCAGCACATCCGCCTGAAACTGCATTAAAAAGTTATTGGCGCAGGCGCCGCCATCCACTTTCAGCGCAGACAGGGTAATTCCCGAATCCGCTTCCATCGCCTTCAGCACATCGTAAGTCTGATAAGCCAGAGATTCCAGCGTAGCCCGGATAAAATGCTCTTTTTTTACACCCCGGGTCAGGCCGACAACAGTTCCCCGGGCATACTGGTCCCAATAAGGCGCCCCAAGCCCCGTAAAGGCCGGAACAACATAAACGCCGTTGGAATCCTCGACTGCCAGAGCATATTCCTCCGAATCCTTTGCCGATTTAATCATCCGCATTTCATCCCGAAGCCACTGAATCGCCGCTCCGGCCATGAAAATACTTCCCTCCAGCGCATAATTCACACTTCCGTCAGCGCTGGCCGCTATCGTTGTCAGCAAACCTCTCTTTGAAGTCACCGCTTCTTTTCCCGTATTCATAAGAAGAAAACAGCCCGTACCATAGGTGTTTTTCGCTTCCCCCGGCTCAAAGCAGCACTGTCCGAACAAAGCCGCCTGCTGGTCTCCGGCAATGCCGCTAATCGGAATCTTTCCTCCGAGAATCCCCTCATTGGTATAGCCGTAAACACAACTGGATGGTTTTACCTCCGGCAGCATACTTTTTGGAATATTCATCACCGACAGAATCTCATCATCCCAACACAAATCGTGAATATTATAAAGCATTGTCCGGGAAGCATTTGTATAATCCGTCACAAAAACTTCTCCGGCGGTCAGCTTCCAGATTAACCACGTATCAATCGTCCCAAAAAGCAAATCACCCTTTTCTGCCGCTTCTCTGGCGCCCTCTACATTTTCCAGAATCCATTTAATCTTGCTTCCTGAAAAATAGGCGTCCGCAATCAAACCGGTTTTTTCCAAAATATCCTGGTCATACCCCTTTGTTTTTAATGAATCTATGTACCCCGATGTTCTGCGGCACTGCCAGACAATCGCATTGTACACCGGCAGCCCCGTGTTCTTATCCCATACAACCGTCGTTTCCCTCTGATTAGTAATTCCAATCCCCGCAATATTCTCCGCAGTCACGCCGGCTTTCCCCATCGCCGCAATAGCCACGCTCATCTGAGTTGTCCATATCTCCAGCGGGTCGTGCTCCACCCATCCGGCTTTCGGATATATCTGTGAAAACTCCTGCTGCGCCACACTGACAATCTCTCCGGCCTTATTAAACAAAATACACCGGGAACTGGTTGTCCCCTGGTCTAATGCCATCACATACTTTTCCATGTCACTGCCCCCTGTCTCTTCTCTATATAAATTTCTTTTTGCCCAACCGAATTTCAAAAGCCTTCAAAACTTCCGGATTCTTTACCTTCCGATAATAACCGTCTGCCGCCACCGGATTGCCCATACAGGCGCAGGCCCTTCCGGCGGTTATAAAATAACTGTCCTCCGGATTTATGGCGCAGGCTTCCTCATAGCATCGCAGCGCCTCTTCAAAACAACCGTTGCTCACCAAAAGATTGCCTTTCAGCACCAGCAGGTCATCCCCGTCCGGCTCCAGCCGAATCGCCTTATCAATAGCCTTTAATCCTTTTCTCACAATGCCAAGCTGATAGTAAGCCATCGCCAGATAGTACCAACCGTTCACATTATCTGCCGCCATCCGGGTGACTTCCAGGGCCAGCTCCGCTAAACCCTTCACTGTCCCTATTCCCTGACACCGGTCCTCCATAATCTCTTCAGCAAAGGTTTCGCATTTCTGCAGGAGGACTTTCATCCTGTCCTTTCGCCCGATGTTCCTTGCCCGGCTGTCTATTGCCGTTTTGGCATAATCCGCAACGACAAAAGGCCCCCTGTCTTCACTGATTAAGGTTTTCAAAGGCAAATACCGCACATCCCCGGTTTCAATCACCAGATAATTTTTATTCCGCGAAAACTCCATCCCCTCAATGGCCGTCGGCTGTTTCAGCAGCCGGACATCCCGGGTATCCGCACAGACATTTCCCTCCAGAAACAGGGCCGGATGCCGGATATAACGGTAAACAATGGCCGACCTATACCAGCCAACCACCTGGTTTTCATAAATAAACACCACCGGAATCCCTTCAATATGGCCGCTCCGCACCGTCGCCTCATAAAAATCTTCCAGTTCGGCTCCCACCGCGTCTTCCTTCTCCCTGCTGCGGCTGAGCGCCCAGCAGTGCCCTGCATAGTCAAAAAACTCATTCATCCGAAGTGTTGCCCAATTATCGATTTTTACTGCAAGAATGGCCATTTTCAAGTCTCCTCCCAAGAATCTGATATGTTCATATTATAGAACATTTTATAGGTTTATTCAATGAAAAGCCTTTACTTCCTATGGAATTTCGGCTACAATATGGAGTGGAAATTATAAAAGAAAGGTAGATTTATCATGGCAAATCCTATTGTTACAATTACTATGGAAAACGGCGATGTGATGAAGGCTGAACTTTATCCGGAAATCGCTCCGAATACAGTAAACAACTTTATCTCCCTCGTACAGAAAGGCTTCTACAACGGTCTTATTTTTCACCGTGTCATCAAAGGCTTCATGATTCAGGGCGGATGCCCGGACGGAACTGGTATGGGCGGCCCTGGCTACTCCATCCGCGGCGAATTTGCTCAGAATGGCTTTGCAAACAACCTGAAGCACGACCCGGGCGTATTATCCATGGCCCGCACAATGATGCCGAATTCCGCAGGCTCCCAGTTCTTCATTATGCACCAGGCTGCTCCGCACCTTGACGGCGCTTACGCTGCTTTTGGTAAAATTATCGAGGGAATGAATGTGGTTGACAAAATTGCCACTGTGGCAACAAACCGTATGGATGCTCCAAAAGTTCCTCAGAAAATCCAGTCTATGACTGTAGAGCTTTTCGGCGAAACCTATCCGGAACCGGAAAAATGTTAAAAATGGTCAAAAGTTTTTTATAAAAAATACTTGATTATTTTTCAATTATTTGATAATATAAAAAAGTCGCAAACATAATAATGTAGCGAATGCAGTTGTGGCGGAATGGCAGACGCGCTAGATTCAGGTTCTAGTGAGGTAATACTCGTGTGGGTTCAACTCCCATCAACTGCATGAAAGCGTATTTATCAGATTTTACAAAAATGTCTTGTAAAGCCTAGTAAATACGCTGTTTTTTTAATTTAACCAACTATAATTACCCTGGTAGTTTTTGAGGAAAGGAGTTGCGCCATGAATAACATTATGATTATTGAAGACGATCCTGTTATTCGGGATGAACTGGTCCTCTTGCTGTCCAATGAGGGCTATCAGACATTCGCTGTTACCGAGTTTACCAATGTCTCCAGACAAGTTTCAGACTGCAACCCAAATTTGATTTTATTGGACCTGAATCTTCCGTATTGTGACGGTCTATCTCTATGTGCGGACATCCGCAAGACCAGTCCAACTCCCATCATCTTTGTTACCAGCCGAAATTCTGCTGCGGACGAGCTTCGCGCATTAAGCCTGGGAGGGGATGATTATATCACAAAGCCTTACAATATCCCCGTACTGCTGGCTCGCATCAAAGCCGTCCTTCGGAGATTCGGCAAAATCGCTGAGCCGGACACATTAACCGCAGGCAGCCTCACGCTCCACTTAACTCAGGGAACCATATCGGCAGGGACAAAATCAATGGAACTGACCCGAAACGAGTTGAAAATTCTGGCTCATCTGATGACTCACGCCGGGGAAATCGTCTCGCGGGCGGACTTGATTGAGTCGTTATGGGACAGTCATATTTATATTGACGACAATACTCTCAGCGTCAATGTGACCCGCCTGCGGAACAAGCTGGAGAATCTGGGAATGGCAGATGTCATTAAAACCCGTCGTGGAATGGGGTATCAGATATGACTGTAAGTGAATTTATTCTTGACAGGCTGGACCGGATGGTTCTCCATATGGCCTTCCTCTTTACGGTTGCCGCGTTCCTTCTTATAACAGGCACGCAGTCAGGTATTATCATTCTTTTAGTGATTGTATGCCTGTTGATTTTTTTACTGGAACAGCTAACCGATTTTTGGAAAATAAAAAAACGGTTGAATGAATTGCAGACGATTATGGAGGAATTAGATCAACGGTATCTTTTTACCGAATGTGTGCCCCAATCCCATAATCTCTATGAACGAAAGTTGTTTAATCTGCTGCGCCTGTCCGGTAAATCCATGATTGCAGCGGTATCTGATGCACAGGCTGCGCAAAGGGACTACCGGGAATATATTGAGCAGTGGGTGCATGAAATCAAAACACCCATCACGGCAGCGAAACTGATTTGCCAGAATACAGACAGCGCTATGCGGCGCAAGCTGTCAAAGGAACTGGCGCAGATTGACGCTCATGTGGAGCGGGCTTTGTTCTATGCCAGAACTGAAAGCCCAGAAAAAGATTTTATCATTAGCAAGACAGACCTTTCTGCAATATGTGAGGGGGCGATTCAGGCCCACAGGACATTGCTGATTGAAAATGGCATCCGGGTGGAAACAAAAAACTTGAATGAGATTGTCTATACTGACGGAAAATGGGTAACGTTCATGCTTGGACAGCTTTTACAAAATGCATCCCGTTATCACGGAGAGAACCCCATTATCACACTGTCTGGCAAGAGGCTTGGGCGACAAGTGCAGCTTGCCGTTCAAGACAATGGCATCGGTATCTGCACCCATGAGCTACCGCGTGTCTTTGACCGGGGCTTTACCGGCAGAAACGGCAGAAGCCGGGGCGGTTCTACCGGTATGGGCCTATACCTCTGTAAACGAATAGCGGACGCTCTAGAAATCGGCTTGCAGATTCAATCAACAGCCGGAATTGGAACCTGTGTGACGCTCACCTTTCCGGCAGAAGTGAATCTTGCAAAAGTGTAAGGAAAATCAATATCAATTCGATACAACCGATTCTTCTTTTGTGCTATCCTAAGCAGGCAAAGGAGGTATCTGTATGCTGCAAGTACGAAATATTGAAAAATATTATGGGAACAAAAACAATATTACCAAGGCGCTGGATCGGGTGAGCTTCGATGTATCTGACGGTGAGTTTATCGCCATCATGGGCGCGTCCGGCAGTGGTAAGACCACCTTGCTCAATTGCATTTCCACCATTGATACAATCAGTGCCGGAGATATTTTGCTGGATGGAGAGAGCATATCGGAATTGCCCTCCGGCAAACTGGCAAAGTTTCGCCGCGAAAAGCTGGGCTTTGTGTTCCAGGACTTCAATCTACTGGATACGCTGACGCTGGAGGAAAATATCGGACTGGCGCTGACGCTCAACCATTTCGACCCGAAAATGGTACAAAAACAAGTGCTGAACATTGCCTCTCAGTTAAGCATTGAAGATGTGCTGGGCAAATTTCCTTATCAGGTGTCAGGCGGACAGAAGCAGCGGGCCGCTTGTGCCAGAGCGATGGTTGCGGGACAAACGCTGTTGCTGGCAGACGAACCAACTGGGGCCTTGGATTCCAACGCGTCCAAAAATCTGCTGGAAATCATGACTCAGATGAATCAGGATATGGGAGCTACCATCCTCATGGTGACACATGACGCCTACAGCGCAAGTTTCGCCGGGCGTGTTCTGTTTTTGAAAGACGGACGACTGTTCAATGAACTGCTTCGGGGAGAACGCAGCCGCAGCGTATTCTATCATGAGATATTGGATGTGCTGGCTTTACTGGGAGGTGATGTCAGTGACGTTATCTAAGCTCTCCATCCGCAATGCCAAACGGCAGGCCGGAGATTACATGATTTACTTTGTCACGGTTGTGATGGTGTGCGCGATGCTGTACGCCTTCAACTGCCTGGTATTTTCAGAAGAAATCCATGCTCTGTCCGGCATGATGGATAATATGACATTAACGATTGTGCTTGCCAGTATCGTTGTCATTTTCATCATTGGCTGGCTGGTGTCCTACACCACCGGATTTATGCTCTCTCGCCGCAGCCGGGAGTTAGGAACCTACCTGCTCATTGGGCTGGAAAACAACCAAGTGGCACGTTTGTTCTTCTTGGAAAATCTGTCGGTAGGAGGTATCGCGCTGCTGTTCGGCCTTCCGCTGGGTAATCTGGTTTATCAGGCACTCCGAGCCATCCTTCTGACCATGTTCAGCGTACCGTATCACTTTCATTACAACTTTTCTCTGAAAGCCATCGGGCTGACTTTGGCTTACTTTGCCGCAATCTATTTCTTTGCACTGTTCCGAAGCCGGAAACGAATCTGCCACATGAAAATCTACGACCTCATTTACTATGAACGGCAAAATGAGGCAGAACTTGTGAAAAGAGGCAAAACACGCAAAACCCTGTTTGTTGTTTCCATCGTCTTTGGCATTGTGGGGACGTTTCTGCTGATGGCAGCGACAAAGTTGCTGATTGGCGTCATTGGCGCGGGATGTATCATCGTGTTCATCTATGGCTTTTTTACAAGCTTTTCCTCCGGCGTCCCTGCCTTTTTTGAGCAAAAGCCAGAGCGGAAATATCAGGGACAGAATTTAATGATTTTCCGCACCTTGACCGCAAAACTCGCAACAATGGGAATCGTCATAGCAACGGTCGCTCTGCTCTTTACCGCCACTTTGCTCACAGAAGGCGCCGGGATGGTGTTCAACGGCATTTTTCAAGGCCGCTTGGAGCGGGATGCTTTCGATTTATTGTTTGTTTCAGAACAGGAAAGTCATACGGATTTGTGCCGGCAAAAAATGACTGAACAACTCCCGTTAACCACGTCCTGGCAATACAGGCTCTACCAAGGTGTTGATGATTCTCTGGTTGAATATCTGGAGGAAACCGCCGGATACTACAGATACAACTATGACCACGATTATAACGGAACTGTATTCATGGCGTACAGTGATTACGCCACTCTGCGGGATATGCTGGGATTGCCGGTGGCAGAATTAGAGCCGGATCGTTACATCATCCACTGTATGCCATATCTGGAAGAACCGCTAAAACACTGGGAACAGACTCTTTCGTTAGACGGGAAAACATTGTCTCCGGGCAAGATTTATACAGAACAGTTTGCACAAAATCTTTGGAACGGTAATGGGCATCAATTCCTGATGGTGGTTCCGGACGCATTCTGTGCGGATCGCCCGGTGATACGTTTTATTATAGCTGCTATGACCGAGTACAATATTACGCCGGAACAAGTGGAGACACTTCAGCTGTCTCTTTCTGAGCGGGCGGCGGATGGAGTTCACCTCCGCCGCGATAATTGGGATCTTCTCTTTTCCAAAGCCGCAAATGTTGCTGACACTGCTGCATGGTCCGCGATGATGGTTTTCCCGCTTTTTTATCTGGCCCTGACTCTTGCCATGACCGCTGCAACCGTTTTGACTGTTCAACAGCTCAGTGAGGTGGGGCGCTATCGCCGCCAGTTTAAATTGCTCCGCAAGTTGGGCATGGACAGTGGGGAAATAAGGCGGACTCTGTTCCGGCAGCTTGCGATTTACTTCCTTATGCCCGTAGTTCCCCCGGTGCTGGTCGCAATTCCCTTTATTTTAAATATGTGCAATGAGGTAGAACCGGGGACCATGGTGGAGACCAGCAGTCCGCCGATGATTCTGGCAGTTTCCTTTGGATTATTTTTCCTGGTATATCTGATTTATACTGTAGTTGCTTATATCAGTATGAAACGAAACGTGTTGCCGGAATAACCTGAATGTAGTATATCGATGAATTAAACCACAATAAAAAATCCGTAGAAAGCTTAATTTTACAGCAATCTACGGATTTATCCTATTTATCTTTTCTGCCTTTTATCCGTCTGCATCCTTTCCGCTCCCGGCATTTTGCCAGCATTTCTCCCCGTCGTTTACGTTTTAAGTTCTGCTGAATCCGATGGAAGATCCGACATGCCTTCCTCCAGGCCAAAATCCGGGCAGGTCTCATTAGCCCTTTGAAATATCAACTGTCTTTTATATTTACTGCGCTTCTATTTATCCCTATAATGTGTTCCACATTGTATAATTTCCAAATTTTCCCCATCTATTCTAAAAACAATTCTGTTTTTTCCATCTATTCTCACGCTCCAATATCCCGCAAGATTTCCACTCAGCGGTTCTGGATTTCCAGTGCATTGATACCCATTTCTATCGATATCCTTTAACAGAGCATTTATTTTCTTAAGCGTTTTTTTATCCTGAGTCTGCCAATAAAGATATTCTTCCCACGCTTCATCCTGCCACAGTTTCCTCACTAGTCCACCTCTCGTAATTCATGCTCTTTCAAAGTGCTTTTTCCGGTGCGTACACTAGCTATACGTCTTTCCAGTTCCTCAATATTTTCTTTACTGTAAAACGGGTCCGCTGATAATTCAAACGGAATGCGATTTTCCCTTACAACTGTTTTTAAAAAAATATTAATGGCAGTTGACATGCTTAACCCAATATCATTAAGAGTCCTTTCCGCATTACGCTTTACATCATCATCTACTCGCAAACTAATCTGCGCCATAACTTCACACTCCTTTTTCTTAATTATACAACATTCGCAATACATTTGCAATTATTTTAATATATATTTGCTTTAATTTTGCTTTTCATCATTTGCTCTCTCCCCTGGTTGCTGCCTTGCTTCTGATACACTCAATGTTCTTGCTTCACTTATGCGTCCTTGCTCTGCTCGCAGAATCTTTCCTCTAAGCCGAAGAATTTACACCAACTGCTGGATTCTTTCGAGGCCTGGCAGTTATTTTTTTGCACAAAAAGGAACTGCGCACTAATTACTTAGTGCGACAGCCCCTCTTTTTTTATTTTCTGCAGTTTTTCTGATGAGCTTTTATCTTCTTCATTGCCCATTCATAATGGCTGGAAGTTGTGCTGACAAAATAGGAACCCAGGGTTGAACCTCCCACCCATGGATAGACACCTTTTGAGAATAACTCCTCATTAGAAAATGTCTCCGCCAAAGCCATCACATCCCGGTGAGATTTGGCAAGGAGTTTTTTTGCTTCCTCTAAAGTCGTACTCTGATGTTTTTCCCAAAACCCCATATTCATTGCGCCATAGGTCCGCCAATTATAAGGCTCCGGCAGAAATGGTCTTGCCGCACCCTTTCCGTTGGCCTCCACCCATTGAAGCAAAAGCTGGTGCCACTCATACAAATGCACAAGAACATCCCGAAGGTTTTTATCCCGTTTCCAGTGGGCTTCCTTCTTTTTTACATCAGACTCAAAATCAAAGGGCTGCCCCAGTTCTTCTTTTGTCATTGACTGAATCACCATTTGAAGTTTTTCATACTTAATACTTGCCGCACTGATTAAATCTGTTTTTGTTGTTGGTCTTCCCATAACATTTCTCCTTTTTCTGTATTAACTACATTTTATCAAAGAAATGCTGACATCTCCTGTCATATTTTATTTTTCTCCAGAATTTCCCGGGCCCGTCCGGCTAAAATCTCTCTCAAATATTTGGGCCCTATCACTTCAACCTCCGCGCCAAATGAGAGCAGAAAGCCAATAAGCCATTCGTCCTCCGGCATTTCAGCGGACACCAGAAAATCTCCATTGCTTTGACGACAGATGTCCTCCGGTTCAAACTCATCATAAACTCGATAGGCCATCCTTTCTGAAAACCTCATCTGAATCTGCCGATATGCCGTTGTCGGAGGCTCCCCCACATAAATTGCTGACGCGGGAGGTGCAGAAAAATCACAGAATTCAAAAGTCTCCTCCGTCACTTCTAACTCCACAATCCGATTCAGTTTAAAAAGGCGAAGATCCTGCTTTTCCATGCAAAATGCTTTGAGATACCATGCCCTCGACTTATAGAGCAGCTTTAGGGGCTGAACCCGGCGGAGACTTTGCTCCCCCCAGGAATTCATATAAATTATCCGTACTATCCGGCGGTCAATGACCGCCTGTTTCAACATCCCAAATATCTCGTTATCCCGGCCCTTATCTCCCCAACGGGAAAAATCCACTTCGCACCAATTCTGCTCCTTCGTCTTAAAAATAGCTGACAGTTTTGAAAAAAGTATCTCTCTTTCACGGGCATCATCCACAACCGACATAGTTTGAAGCCCATCCAATATTTTCTGTTTTTCCTCCTCGGACAAAACAACCCTGTCCATCACAAAATCCGGCAGTAAATATAGTCCGCCTTTCCGGCCCTTTTCCGCGTATATCGGGATTCCCGCCCCACTCAGCGCATCCGCATCCCGATAAATCGTCCGAACCGATACCTCAAACTTTTCTGCCAGTTCCGCTGCCGTAGCATGACCTCTTTCAAGGAGGTAATACACTATTTTAAACAATCGACTTTCCTGCAAGCTCTTTCCTCCTCACGGCGCTCGATGCATACTACTTATCTCTTCCGCCTTTTATCCGGCTGCTTCCTTTCCGGCCTCCGGCTTGGGTAGGTCGGCCTGTCAATAAGTTCTTCCAATGCTTCCAACTGGTCCATCTCTTTTTCAAGCAGTTTCTCGCGCCGACGGTTCCGCTCCCGGCGTTTTGCCAGCATTTCTCTCCGGCGTTTGCGTTTTAAGTTCTGCTCAATCCGATGGAAAATCAGAAATACTACAAGAATCGCCGCCACCGTAGCCACCACGATAATCATTGCTTTAACAACAGGGAAAGGGATTTTCGTAAAAATGACTTTCACCGTGTGGTCTGCCTGGACATTATTTAAGGAAAAGCTTCCAGCGTCTTCCGCCATCTCCTGAGGAACGCCGTCCAGCGTCAGCTCTGAGAGTTCATACCCCTCATCCGGCGTGAAATCAACTGAGCAATTTTCTCCCCGGAGAACCTGCAGCTTTGTTCCGCTGACCTGCCCGTTCTCACTTTCCACCGTAACATAATGATAATATGGCACTCTGGTTTTATAAAAACGAGCGACATGATTGGCATTTCCCGTATAAATGTTGACTACCGCCAAAAATTCCCCGGTTCCGATTTCACACAGGGATTCCGGCTCATCCGATATGCCTTCCTCCAGGCCGAAATCCAGAAGGGTTTCATTCACCATGCACCGCCCTTTTATGGAATAAACGCTGAAATAATCACCAATCCCCATATCCAAAGTCAGCGGAAATGTAATGATATAATCTCCGCTCACAATACAATCCTGGAAGTTGACGCCGACAGTCGAATCTTTAAATTCCCCTAAATCATCAACAACCTGAAAATTCCTGTCAAGAATTTTAAAGCTGTACCCCGCATCCACGTTGGTTTGAATGACATACTGATCCGTTTCCTCTATGTAATCAATGCCAAGAATATTATAGTCGTCGGCCACTTTAATTGTTCGTTTATATCCCAAAGTATCCGGGTCCATAACATAAAGGCAGCCTCTGTTCTCTTCAATGGTGTTCGTGTACAGGGAAACATAAATTTCATTTGTCCTGCGATTATAGGTCATGCCATTTCCATGCTCCCACTCCCGCTCCTGAACACGATTCGCCAGAGAATACTGCTCCACCGGATTCCCGTCAGCATCTTTATCATAACGATAATAAGCGGAAACGATATCGAATGTTTCCGCATTATCCGCCATATTCTCAATACAGATGATATAGTTATCCGTCACGCACATCGACTGGATAACCCCGCCGTGAAGCTCTTCCTCATGAACCAGCTCCCAACTCAGTCCATCGAAAGCCTCCGGCCCCGCAATTTCTGCATAAGCTCCTATAGGTATAATAAACATCAGAAGAATCAAAATTCTTCCAAGCCAACGTCTTGCCCTCATTTACTTTCTCTACTTTCTCCCGTCGTATAATCAATCTCTATTCCCGGCTGTACATTAAATACATACACATTAAAACGTATATCATCACTGCCGACCGATTCCGCTTCCATCTGGACACCGCTTGCAACCAGATTCGTGCCCTCAAAGACAGGCGTCACCCGGTACATCACCGTATCGCCGGTCCGCTCAATATACTCTGCCACTTCATTTTCCCAGGGCAACATTCCCTCCATATTCAGATATCGTGTGCCGGTAATCAGATTTTTTTCATTCGCATTTTCCCCGGTAAGCTGATAGCCAATCAAATGACAGCGATTATACAGATATTTTCCGTCAACACCGTCATACTTCACCGTCTGCCATCCGGAAGGTTTTACCGAGCCGATGGCCCCCCGCTCTTCCGCCGGCATAAGTTCCCGGCTGATTTTTGCCTCCGCGAACCCGCATCTTCCCAAAGCGTCCAACTCACTGTAATATTCATAAGCCGGACCGTTTTTATCTTCTTCGCTGAAAGACGGTTCATTTTCATTAACAATGACATACGGATGTCCATCATATTCAGGAATTTCTTCCAGACTTTCGACTTGCTGCGATGCCGCAAATACACTCGGATATAACCCCTGATAAGAGCCATATCCCGCCGCCAGCGCTCCGATCAGAGCAAGAATGGCCGCAATTTTACGAAATCCCGAAGGCATATTCTTTCCTCTTTTGGATTTTCTGCGCTTATTACTCATTTGTTGTCTCCAAAGCTTCTGTATCCTCTGCCACTGTTTCCACTGTGGCTGCCGCCGTTTCACCGGAAGCCGGCGGCGTATAAGTCAGTTTTCTTATGCCGGCAAATATAATGCAAACACCAAGGATCACCCCTGCAATAAGCATATATTTTCCGTCAAAACGTCCCATTGTACTTTCAATATCATCTTTATACCCCGGCTGTTTTTCTCCGGACTTATTCTCTTCTTTTCTTACAGGTGTCCCGCAGGACCGGCAAAAACGGTCATTAGGGTCAACTTCTTTTCCACATCTTCTGCATACCATAATTATTTTCTCCTCCATACACTATTTTTTATGAATTATTTTATCGAATTTGTTTTTGACGCCACTTTCCGGTGCGGTATTCACAAAATGAAATCAGATAATTGGCTGTCCATCCAATCGGTACCGCATACCAGATGGCCGGCATTCCCAAAATCGGAGACATTGCAAAGGCAAACGCCACCCGGATTCCGAGATTCACCAGATTGGAAATAGTAAATACCGTCATATCTCCGGCTCCCCGAAGCAGGCCGTCCGTTATCATTTTCAGGCCAATCATTGTGAAGAAAAGCCCCATAAATCTTAAATAGGATACCCCGGTGGACAGAGCAATCTCCGTGGAATCCGCACCAAGAAAGGCTCCGATGATTCCCCGGTTGCAGGTCTCCAAAATAACCAGAATAAGTACTCCGAAAAAGGCAACGATGCCGTAAGCCGCATGATACCCCTGCACCACCCGGTCCTTCTGGTCCGCTCCGATATTCTGGGCCGTAAATGTGGAAACCGCATTTCCCATGGCCGCCATCGGCACAACGCATATTCCTTCAATACGCATCCCTGCCGAATATCCCGCCAAAGCCGCCGAACCAAAGCTGTTGACAACACTCTGCACAAGCATCATGCCAATGGACACGATAGACTGCTGCAATATGGACGGCAGCGCAATTTTAACCATCCGTCCCAACATTTCACCATCAAACAATACGCCCTGCTCCGGCTGCCTTTTCAAATAGCGGACAAGAACAGAAAATGAAATCACCGCGGAAATTCCCTGGGCAATAATTGTGGCCAACGCTACCCCTGCAACACCCATATGCATAACAATAACCATAAAAAGGTCCATAATGACGTTCAATATAGAAGAAAAAATCAAAAAGTAAAGAGGAATTTTTGACTTTCCCAAAGCATTGAACACACTGGCCAACACATTATACATAAACAAAAACGGCAGGCCTACGAAATAAATCCGTAAATACAATACAGCTTCAGCAAAAATATTCTCCGGCGTTTTCAGCCATACCATAATGGCCGGACTGGCAATTGCTCCGAAAAGGGCAAGAATCACACTCAGTGCAAAAAAACTTGTCAGCGCCGTATACACGGAAGTTTTCATCAAACGATATTCCCGGCTGCCCAGATACTGGCTGGTTAAAACCGATGCGCCGACACCGCCGCCAATGGCAATACAAATGAACACATTTGTCAGAGAATAACTGGCCCCAACAGCCGCCAAAGCATTCTCACTGACAAATTTCCCCACAATCGCAGAATCCGCCATATTATAAAATTGCTGGAACAAATTTCCTATAATCATCGGCATGGCAAAAAAGACCATCGACCAAAGCGGCGAGCCTTCCAGCATGTCCGTCGATTTTTTCCGAGACATCCTTCTCCTCCTTATCATCACATTTTTAGGCGTTTGCGAAACGCCACAAGCCGCATAAATACGGCATTTTTTGTTACC
>ERZ809224.210-NODE-210-length-60927-cov-18.515475_pt1 | contig 60927 bp, 70 predicted proteins | sample MGYA00520513_ERZ809224 | MGnify/ENA primary metagenome ERZ809224 (study PRJEB31576, sample SAMEA3212658) | Homo sapiens | biome: human-gut; feature: human gut; material: fecal | place: Sweden | collected 2012 ... | reverse complement strand
AATTCCAGCCTTCCAAGCTGGCTATGCGGGTTCGATTCCCGCTACCTGCTCCAAAACCTCATGAAACTTTCATGAGGTTTTTTTTGGAGATTTAGACTCTTTATTAATATTATATACTTTTTGTAAATAGTTTAATTAAGTAATATTGATATACTTTACTAGAATTGTATATACTTGAAAAGCAAATAATATTCGTGTATAATATAAAAGTAGACAACTTGTAATTTACAAAGTAACAAATAAAATGCGGGTATAATTTAGTGGTAGAATGTCATGCTTCCGACCTGATAGCGCGAGTTCGATTCTCGCTACCCGCTCCACAAAAGCTCATTTTTCAGTACTTCCAGCGTTTTAGTACGTCCCGGAAATGCTTGGAAAGTGAGCATTTTAATACGTAATAACACACTATGAAGTTGAGAGATAATGAAAAATAGACGACAAACCTGCCAACAGCACTAAAAAATAATCTTGGTCGGAAGCTATTTTGTTGGCAAAAATAAAAAGAAGTCAGTATTTGCAATAGGTGCAAAAAATATTATGTAATCAAAGTTGGTTTACAGATGTAAATGTTGGCAACAGATGTTTAGTTTAACAAAATCGGAAGCAGATTTTGGCAAGAAAGTCGGAAACAAAAATAATTACCACTTTTTATAGAATAGTATTGAAATTTGAGGAATGCCGTTATAAAATGTAGAAAAAACTGGAGGTAAAAAATGGAAAATATATTTCAAGGAATAGGAACAGAAATTATTGGAGTACTTTTAAATACAGTTTTTAGTGCAATTATAGGTGGTGCTGTAGGATATAGAATTGGAGTTTCAAGTAAACAAAAACAAAAAGCTAGTAATAATTCAAAGCAAGTTCAAAATTCTATAAATTTTAATGGAAATGTAACTGCAAAAAATAATATGAATATAGGAAGTGTATCAGATGACAAATAAAATTAATAATGAATTAGATATAGAAGGAATTGTACAAGCAGAAAGAGATTTAAATATAGGAAATACAATTGAAAAGCAAGAAGTTAATCTTACAATTAATCAAGGTCCTTCAGAACAACAATTAAGAAAAATCATTCATGCAGAAATAGAATTAGCATTGCAACAACAGCAAATACTAGCTGAGGATAAAGCAAGAGAAAAACTTTCTAATTTTTCTGATAAAATGTTACCCAAATTAGTAAAAGCTGAGATGCTAGATGCATTTAGTGACCCAGCTATACAAATGTTTTATAGGACAACACAACAAACAGCAATATGTAGTGAAAGAGATATTGATTATGAGGTATTGTCTGAATTATTAGTTTATAGAATCAATAATAAAGGAGATATATCTAAAAAGGCAAGTATAACTAGAGCTGCTGAAATAATAGATAAAATTTCAGATGATGCTTTGTTAGCGTTAACTATAAAATATTGTAATAAATTTATACCAGTAAGTGCAAACATACAAGAGGGGTTAAATGCTTTAGATAATACATATAAAAAAATTTTATCAGGAAATGAATTGCCAGTAGATGATGATTGGATTGATAATATTGAAATATTAGGAGTGGCAAGAATTGAAACTACAAGTACAATGAAAAAATTTGAAGATATTATGTTTAACAGTTTAAAAGGATATTTTTCTAAAGGGATTGAAACAGATTCTAAATTATTTGAAGAGACAATAGAAAAGTTAAATGCAAATAAAATACCTGTGGATATTCTTGTTGAACATGAATTAAATCCAAATCATATGAGAATTTCAGTTGTAAATAAAGAAAATATTAAAGATTTTTATTTTGGAAATAATAGAAATGGTTATACACCAATTAGTGAAAAACAAAGAAGTGTTTTAGAAGAAATTTTTGATAGCTATCAAAATGATAATTCTTGTGAAAAGGTTATTAAAGAAGCTTTGGGCAAGAAAATAAAAGAATTTACATACTTAAATAAAGTAATGGAATGGTGGAATCAAAATTTAAAACCGGCTTTAATAATTAATTCAATAGGAAGAGTTATTGCACATACAAATGCCAAAAGGCTAAATGAAGATATACCAGATATGGTTTAAAAGAGGGATGCTTTATTGCATCCCTTTAGTATTATATTTCATAATCTTTATTTTCAGAAGTATCTAAAAGATTACTATTGAAAATCTCATTATTTAAGTAATATTCATTAACTTTGCGAAGTTCTTCTTCTTTGTATTTATTGAAGATAGTAGTATAAGTATTTAAAGTAACATTAATATCTGTGTGTCCCATCAACCTTTGAAGTGCAACAGCTCTCATACCAGATTCAATGCATCTTGTTCCGATATGTATGTCTTAAGCAGTGGGTAGAAATGTTTTCATCAATTCCAACTTTTTTTGCAATACTTTTTAGCTTTCTGTTTATAGTAGAATGAAGAACAAGTCCTTCATCTGCAGTTAAAAATAACATTTCATCCCAATTATCTTGTGCAATATGCATTTGTTCCAAGATATAAGGTAATATAAAATCTGGGATAGGTAGTTCTCTTTTTCCAGCATAAGTCTTTGTTGATTTTCCAATACAAACTTTATCATTTCTATCTGTAGTTAAAGTTCTGTTTACTGATAAAATTCTTCTTTTTAAATCAATGTCACTATTTTTTAAAGCAAGTGCTTCACCAACACGAAGCCCCATATATAGTTGTATTAGAAATACATTTTTATAAGGTGTATCGTAAAGGGTTGTACTCAATAAATAATCTGTTAATGCTTTTTGTTCTTCAACTTCTAAAGCTCTGAAAACTTTATCTTCTTTTTTGCTTTTGGGTTTTACTGTTTCATACATTGGGTTTTGATGAATATAGCCTTTATTTAAACAGTATTCAAAAGCATTTTTAAATTGAAAATAAATTTTTTGTATAGAAGAGTTACTATATTTTTCAGTTAATGAATTTAAGTAGGCTTGAATTTCTTCGGTAGAAATTTCATTTATATTTTTTGTAGCTAAATAAGATTTTTCAATTATTCGAAGTGTATCCATAATTCTAGCATAAGCTCTGTCAGTTATTAAATTTGAATCAACTTTTTTCTGTAGTAACATTTTCATTAATTTTAAAAGTGGTATGCCATTATGTTCAATGAAAAGTTTATTATTTTTTTGTAATAAAATTTCATCTAAATGTTGTCTTGCTAATTCTTGAGTAGGGAAAGACTTTCTAACTCTTTTTTCAAGTCCAGTTTCTAAATCTATAAGATTATAAGATGCAGTCCAATTTCTTCTTGCTGAATTATAATGTACACCACCATTTCCTTTTCTAGGTTGTCTTGCTATAATAATCACCTCCTAGACTTTTCTAGAGTTGTCATGTTTCCATATAAGATAAGCAAGATACATTACTTGCCAAGTACGACCTACAGTTAAAGCAGGGAAATCTTTTCTTTTAAAAATTTCGTAAGCTTTATTTCTTCCTATATGTAAATCTTTTGCAACTTCATGAACAGTAAGATTTTTAAATGGGTTATCTAAATTGCTAATACCATAAGCGATAAGTGTTTCTGTTAAATTTTTTCTTTCTTCTTCTGTAGTTTCAATAAATTCAATTCCTAATGGGTTATTATCTAATTCTTTCATTATTTTCTCTTTCATATTTTTTATTCTCCTTATTTTTAATTATATATTCTTTTATAATTCTTTTCAGACGATCGATAGGGAAGTTAAAAAGAATGCTTACACATTCTAAAGCTTTATGAATGTAATTTCTTAATTGTAAATTTTCACTTTTGTTTTTTGTACATTCTTTTTCAAGAGTATCGCATTTCTTTTTAACTCTTTCGATTTCTTCTAAAGTTGAATCATTAATTATTTTTATTCTTGTATATTGTTGAGCCAAGGTGTTAAATTTTCTTATAACTCTACGATAATCGCTTCGTAATTCTTCAATATTGTTTGTATTAAGTTCTTGTTCGTTCTTTTGAGAATTAAGCTCGTATTTTTGTACTTCATGATTAGTTATCACTTTTAACTTTTCGATAGGAATATGTTCATTCTCGTGATTTTTACCGCGTTCTAAATCAAATCCACTACGAACCATATAAGAGTGAAAATTGTCTTGAAGATTTTTATAACTGTTTTTGCCTTTCCAAAAGTCTGAACAAGAAAGTTTTTCTATTGGATTACCATTTTTATCTTTTGTGTGAACTACTGGAAGAAATACTGTGTGCATGTGAGGTGTTGTTTCATCCATATGTACTTTAGCTGAAATAATATATTGTTCGCCTAAATTTTTGTAATTTGCAACAAACTTGTAAGCTGTTTCAAAATATCTTTTCGTTTCAGCTTCTCCAATTTCTTCAAAGAATTCTTTGCTAGAAGTAATGATATATTCACAAGCGATATTACTAGTTGTTTTTATTTGACCTTTTAAGTGATATTCATTTCTTAATTGATTAACTCTTTTTGAATATGGAACATTACAAGCTTTAATTGAATAGTTTTGTTTTCCTTTAGACTTATCAATATCCTTATTTGAGTAATTAGTATTTCTTCGTTCATTATGTCTAAATGCTAAATTTAAAGTATTAGACTTATGTTTGATATTTCTAATTATTGTAAAACTCATTTTGTCTCCTTTCTTTTTGAATTAAAGAGACTTCGAAGTCTTTGTTTGAGTACTCATGAGTCAATATTAACATGCTTTTTGTAGTAAATGTATTTTTGTCATAAAATTTAATAATTTGTATTAATCTGTCATAATCTGTCATAAAAATTGAGCGCTTTTTCTTTTGCAAGGCTTGAATAACAAAGGTTACAGAGCTTTAAGTGATACCTCTAATTTGGAGCTGAAAAATTCTATATTAGAGGAGTTTAAATAGTTGTGCACGTACTATCTAATTTAATATTAGCAGAAAAAACGGCAAATTACTGAAAACACGGAAAAGTCTGTGAAACTCCGAAAAAGTCCGGAAAAATTAAAATGTTGAAATCTTTGTAATAGTATATTTAACAATGGTTTTTGAGCCTCATTTTAAAAATCCATGTTAATTTGAAGTTTCTATTATAAAATATACGAGATAAAGTACAAAGTGCTGTAACATACTAGAGGACTCTTTTCAAAAGACCTCTGTATGATTAGGGGATACCCCTAATAACCCCTTGCATAATTTAATTTATTTAAGTTCTCTACTAGAGGAGTAGAAAACTACAAAATTAAATTATGTTATAAAATCATTCAAAATTATTTTTCGTCAAAAATAATTTTTCATAATTTTATATTTTACAAAGTTCTCTATAGTGAACTTTGTTTTATCTTAAGTAGTGCTTATATGCATTTATATAGAGAACGAGAATCTAGAATCTCGTTTTGTTTATATGTTTATAAATAGAGTATATTATTTTTATGTTAACTTGTCTAATTTAGAAAAGTTGCATTCTACGCAACGAAAATTGCATACTATGCAACTTTTCGGGTGTTTTTTGATAAAAAATGAGTAAATTTATATCAAAAAGTGATAAAAAATGCTGTTTTTCACAAAATGTTGCGTACAGTGCAACTTTTTATAAATTATGTACAAGTTTAGTATAGAAGAAAGATGAAAAAGAGTCAAAAAGCTAAAATCTGCGTACAGTGCAGATTTTGTTTGAAAGCCTTGATATAACTGGAATAGATAAATTAATTTTTTTGTTTTAAGTTTAATTTATTGAATAATAATAATTATTATGATAGAAATATGTGTAGTATAAAAAAAGAAGGAAGAGTAATATGATAGAATTAAATGATGGTTTTTTAGATAAAAATATGAGATTTCTTATTGAAGAAAATAAAATAAAAAATAAAAATGAATATGCAACATTATATGAATTTAATAGATTTTTATATGAATTATCGTATGCTTTAGATGGTATCGAATTAACTGATGAAAATAAATATATTGCGGCGTCATTTGTTAATGTACATAAATTATATCAAGCTGCTATTATATTATTAGAGCATGGATTTGATACAAAATTTGAAAGCATATTAAGACAAATAATTGATTTAATAGTTAATATATTATTTGTTCTAAAAGATAAAAATAATTATAAAAGGATATTATTAAAAGAGTATGAAGAGCGAATTAAATTGTTAGATTATATAGATGAAATTAAGATGTATACATTTGTTCCAAAAGAAATGTTAGAACAAAAGAAATTGGAATTTGAGATAGGTGCAGAAGAATTAAGAAAGCAAGGTGTAAAACCTTGTCCACAAACTAGACAATTATGTGAAATTATTGAAATGAAAGAATTATATGCTTGTTATAAACATTTATGTGGATTTACCCATGAAGGTTTGGGGTGTGTGTTTCAACACACTAATAATGACAATGGAAATTTTTTAATAGATGTAAATCCTAAATGGGGAGATATAAATAATGATTCAGCAAGATTAATGAATCTAATAGATGTAATAATTCCAGATATAATTAAACAATTTAATCTTGACTTGAATGAGGAATATAATCTTTTTAAAGAAAAATTTAATAAAGTATATGGTAAATAATGAAAAATAAAATAATTGAATTACACAAGAATTACACAAGAATTACACAAGAAATATTGATATAAAACGTTAAATATTGTATAATATAATAGAGAGATGAACATAGGAGGAAAAAATGGATAAATATAGACCGCCTTATAAAATAACAGATAAAATGTTAGATTATATTTCAAAAATAATGGAAAAAGTTGGAGAAATTAATAGTTATATAAATTTAAATAGAATGCCTGAACTAAGAAAACAAAATAGAATTAGTTCAATACATTCTTCTTTAGCTATCGAAAATAATCAATTATCTTTATTTCAAGTACAAGATGTTATTAATGGTAAAATGGTAATTGGAGATAGAACTGATATACAAGAAGTTAAAAATGCTTATGAAGCATATAGTAAGATTTCTGAAATTGATCCATATTCTATAAAAGATTTAAAAATGATTCATGGAATTATGACATTTTTAATAGAAAAAGAAAGTGGAAAATTTAGAAGTCATGGAGAATGTGTAAAAGATGGAGATAAAGTTATTTTTGTAGCACCATCAGAAAAAATGGTTCCATCTTTAATGCAAGATTTATTTAATTGGTTGAAAGAAGTAAAAGAGAATGTTCATCCTTTGATATATTCTTCTGTATTTCATTATGAGTTTGTTTTTATACATCCTTTCGGTGATGGTAATGGGAGAATGGCTAGACTATGGCAATCTGCATTACTTTCTGAATGGAAAGAGATTTTTGAATATGTTCCTATTGAAAGCTTAATAAAAGAATATCAAGAAGAATATTATAATGTTATAGGTAGTTGTAATAAAGCTGGTGAATCCACAGAATTTATAGAGTTTATGTTAAAAATGATAAATGAAACTATAGATAGAATAATTTTAGAACAAAATTCTATGCAAGAAATTGTATATAGTAATTCTACACAAGAAAAGATTTTAGAATTAATAAGATTAGATTCATATATTACCCAAGTAGAGATGGCTGAAAAGTTAGGTTTAACTAGAGATACTATATCATATAATATAAAATATTTAAAAGATAATGGAATAATAGAGAGAATTGGTTCTACCAAAAAAGGAAGTTGGAGAATAATAAAATAATAAAAAAAGAAGTTTATACCAAAATGTGTAAACTTCTTTTTTAATCTTGTTCAGCTGTGTCAAATGTTGAATCTGAAAAGAACTCTTTTAAAGTAATATCAAATCCATTACATATATGCAAAAGCGTATCAATTTTTAATAGTTCTGTTTTTCCTGACATAAAAGTACTAATTGTTGAACATGGAATACCAGAATATTTGCATAAATCCCAAACTTTCATGTTTTTTTCTTTTAAATAATATTTAATTCTTTTTCGAATTGCGTCTGATAATTTCATAAAAATTTTCTCCTAGAAATATCTTATGTAAAAATCATAGCAAATATTCAAGACAGGCCACTTTGGCGAATTGAAAAAATAAAAATAAAATTTCAATGTACCAAATTAGCTTGGTGTATTGAAATAAAATTTTAAATATGTTATTATTTCATTATAATTAAATAATTAGGAGGAATATTTATGGGAATAGCGTCTTTGATATTAGGAATTTTAGCATTTCTTTTTTCATTTTCTTTTTTTGTAGATATGGGATTAATTTTAGGTGTATTAGCTGTTGTTTTAGGAATAATTTCAGTTGTAAAAAAGAAAAATAAAGGAATGGCAATAGCTGGTATAATTTTAGGTATATTAGCTTTAATGGTTACATTTAGTGGTGATGAAACAACAAATGGAACAACAGGAACAGGTGTTACATCCGATACATCAAATTCTGTTCAAACAAAAGTATCTGTTTCAACAGAAAAGGTTAATATGGAATATGCAGGCTTAACAGAAGCTGGTGATTTTGTTATAAAAGTTACTAACAATAATGATGGAGCAGTATGTTTAAGTGATATAACAACAGTGTATAAAGATGATTCGGGAAATTTTGCAAAAAAAGTTTCTGCTGACCAAAGTTTTGTGTGTATACCAGCAAACTCTTTTACATATGTATATAATTGGGGATATGATGAAAAATTTGAAACATATCCAACATATGAATTCTCTTGTGAGCTAGCAAACATTTCAGAAGATTTTATATATAATGGTATTGATATTACTTCAAATGATACTGGTGATCAAATTGCAGTTATATTAACTAATAATTCTGGTTCAACAATAGAAAGTTCATCTGTTGTAGTTTTATTTTTTAGAGATGAAAAAATTGTTGGTGTTGAAAATGGATATGCAGATGAAACAGTTGCAACAGGAAATAATGCATATATAAATGTATCATATCCTGATGATTCTGATTATGATGAAGTTTCATTTGATAAATATGAAGTATATTATACAAAAGCTTCTTTAGAATATTAATGTGTAAGAGGTAAATTAAATGAAAGTATTAAAAAAGATATTATTATTTATAATTGTTTGTTCAATGTTACTATTATTAACAGGTTGTTCAAATAATGAGAATAAAACCATGAATGATGAAAATGCTGAAATTGGTGTTGATGAAGGATTATTAACAGTTGAAATAACAATACCTTCTGATTTTTTAGAAGGACAAACTCAAGAAGATTTAGATGTTATAGCTAAAGAAAATGGATATGAATCGATAAAATTAAATTCTGATGGTAGTGCTACATATAAAATGACAAAATCACAACATAAAAAAATGTTAAAAGATATGGCTGATGGATTTAATCAATCATTTGATGAAATGATTGGTTCAGAAGACTATCCAAACTTTACTGAAATAAAAGCTAATGATAATTTTACTGATTTTACAATAAAAACTAAAAGTACGGAATTAGATTTTAATGAATCTTTTTCAGTAATGAATTTCTATTTATGTGGTGGAATGTACAATATTTATAGTGGGGATGAAGTTGATAATATACATGTTAAGTTTATAAATGATACAACAGGAGAAGTTATTTCAGAATCAAATTCAAAAGATATGGCTGAAACAGAAGAATAAAATTTTTGCCACCAAATTGGGCAACAAAATTGAAAATTAACTTTAGAACTCTTACAGCAGTAAGGGTTCTATTTTTATGCTTCTGGTTACCCGCTCCACTAAGGCACTTTTTGAAGTGTCTTTTGTTATACTTATTGAGAATTTAAACATTTTATGATATAAATTATGTATTAAATAATAGGAGAAAAATTTATGGAATTATTTAAGAAATTCGATAAAATAATTTTTTATAAGCAAGATAGTGAATTAGAATATCAAATTAAAGCTTTAAAGAAAATTAATGCTGAATTTCCAAGTAATGATAAAATTCGGACAAAAGTTAAAACTATGTGAATTAGGCTTAAAAGGTGAAAAAGAAATTGAATTTGAATTGAAAAATGCAAATATTGGAATGTATGTATTACATGATATTAATATGAAATATGAAGATTTAACGGCACAAATAGACTATATTATTATTACTCCAGCAAGTATGTATTTTATAGAATGTAAAAATCTAGTAGGGAATATAATTGTTAATAGTAGAGGAGAATTTATTAGAGAATATACATATAATAGAAAAAAAGTAAAAGAGGGAATTTATTCTCCAATAAGACAAGTTGAAAGACATATAGAAATATTCAAAAAAATTTGGAATAGTAAAAATACAAAACTAATAAATAAGTTTCAAATGAAAAATTTTGATAAATGGTGTAAATACATAGTTGTAATGACTAATTCGAAAAGTATATTAGATATAAAATCTGCACCTAAAGAAATTAAAAATAAAATAGTTCGTTCAGATAGTTTAGTTAAATATTTACAAAATGATGTAAATAATACAGATAAAGATATGAGATATACAGCAAAGGAAATGAAAGACAATGCTTTTGGAATTATGAATAATTACAATGTGATTATAGATAGAGATTATGAACAAGAATTAAGAGATTGGCTAAAAAATAATATATCATTAGAAAACTCTTTAAACAAAATTGTTGATAGCTGTAAAGAAAATAGAGAAGAACTATTAAAAAAAGAGTTAAAAGATTTTAGAAGAATAACTTCAAGAGAAAAGAATATACCGGCATATTATATTTTTAATAATGATGAATTAGAAAAATTAGTAAAATATAAGCCTAAAAATATTATAGAACTTAAGAATTTAAAAATTTTATCAGATATTAAAATAAAAGTTCATGGGCAAAAAATTGTTGAGATTATAAATAATGTGAAGAACAAATTGAAACAGCAAAAGAAACGATAATTTTAGCTGAAAAATATTTAAATGATAAAGAGAGATAATTTGAAAAATAAATAGAATATTTAAGTATAAAAAATAATTTACTGTAAAATTATATACAATAATACTATACTATATTAAGTTTATTTCTAGTCATATTTTATAAAAAAGAAACTAGAAAATCCAGTACAAGGAGATATAAAATGTTAAAAAAAGATGATTATAATAAAAATTTAAATAATATGGCATATAATTTAAAAAAAGAATACAAAAAATTAATAAAATCAAAAATAGTAAATGATGTGATTTTTAGATCGATAACGCCTTCTGTTTCAAAAGCTGCCGAAGATCAAAGTGCTATATTTCTGAAAAATATTTTTAATAATGAAGACTATTATTATTTATTAGACCATCAATATGGAAATAGAAGACCAGATATAATGGTTTTAAAGAAAGAAAATGAAAATTTATTTATCCTTAAATATATTTTTGAAATAAAATCAAATGTAGGATATTGTAGAAAAATACGTGCTTCAGATTATGATGTTAATTTATACAAAAAAGATTTTGTAATTACGAAATATTCAACTTCAAAAGATAGAGTTAGACAAATGGAATGTAATATATTAAAACCTATTGAAAAAAAATCTTTTTTTTATATGATAGAAAATAAAAAGATAAAAATAAAATGTAGCGAACAATTAAAAGTAATAATTTTAGTTATTTCCTCTGAAAATGTTGGGAAAACTCATGAAAATGATAATATAAAATTCCATAAAAATAAAGTAAAAGCTGAATTTAATTCAAACATAGATGATGTTAGATATTATGTATTATTTAAAAATTGGTATGATAATTTAGAAATATTTGAAGACAAAAATAGTATATTTGATTCTTCTGCTTTATATAAAGATTTATCTGATTTTGAAAAGTTAAAAAACAATAAAATAAATACATAGAAATTAGAGTTAACTGTATAGAAATGAAATATTTTAAATTTTATATTTTCTGATACTCGCTCCACTAAATTTAATTTTTTTATTTTTTAAAAAATCTTAAAATAAGATTTTCTTTGCTTTTTATTATTTCTCATTATTTTTTATTATCTTACATTAAAATTGCATTAAGACTAAAAAATTGCAGTAATACAAATTAATTTTTTAGATAACTTTTACATAAATATATTAACAACGAAATCTAATTAATAATAAAGGTTGTATATTTAGAATTTAAACATTTTATGATATAAATTTTGTAATTAATAATAGATGAAAACTTATAGAATTGTTTAAAAATTTTATAAAACAATTTTCAAAAAGAATGGATTGTGATTGTTACAGTATTGAAGAAAAAATTGATTTTAAATCAATTTTAAATAATACAGATAAAATTGCTGTTGTATATCCGATTTATGGTTCATGTGTACCACGCATTATGGGCGAATTTGTAGAAAATTAATTAAATTATTTTATTATTTTTACTTTTTTTGCAACCATTTTTTTATTCATTAGTATGATTATCAAGTTTATATGATGAAAAATATAATTAAATAAAATTTCCTCATTAAATATTTTAATTTTTATATAGTGTAACTGCTTTGACGTAATTACCATGCCATGATATAATATAAATGTAAATAGTTTTCAAGGAGTTTTATATGATAAAAAAAATATTTAAAACAATTTTAACAATTATAATAATATTATTATTTATATTATTTTTCTTTGCTGTAATAAAACCAGCATATATACAATATAAACAAAATCAACCTCAAGTTACTGTAGATACAAGTGGAGAAAGAGCGACTTCTAAAGACAAAGAAAAAGATAAAGATAATAAAAAAGAAATAGAAAGTGAAGAATTTGAATATAATCCTTTTACATTTGATGATAGAATTTTATTATACGAGGGAAACGTAGATGCAGAATCAATGACAAGGTTAATAGATGTTTTAATAGAAGATATAGATAACCAAATGTATTCAAAAGTTGATGTAAATATTAATGGTACAGAAATTTCTTATGAAAATGAAGAAAATTATACAAACGTTTTAAAAGACTTTAGAAATTCAATATCTGCAAATGGAAAATATTTTGTAGAATTTGAATATAGTACATTAAATGCAGTAGTAGATAAAGTTATTATAAAAAGTTTATAATACAAAAAGAGCAGGTTTAAACCTGCTCTTTTTGTATGTACATTAGCTGCACATAAGCAATCATGTTCTAGATAGTTTGTTCCGTGATTTCGAGGTAAAGTGCACGAATCCGTTCTAAATTCATAAATCCATTCTTTAAATCACCATAGTAGCAAATAGAATCGATTCTCTTTTTGAATTCAGTTTCAGATTCATTGCTTTCGCGTTTAGGAATCTCGTTTTTAGGCAATTCATGTGGAGCGATGATGCTACAAAAAAGCATAAGGTCGATACATGGATACCTAGTGCAGTTTTTTACAGTAGTCCCATCAGACTCGAATACTCTTTCATAGAGTGCAAGGAACTGAATTTTGTCGCTATCTTTTACCATAATGCAATCCTCCATTTTAGTTTGTTTAACTGTTGTCACAAGCTAAGATAAATGGAAATACTAATAGCTTATGTAGAAAATATTATATAGCAAAATAATTATAAAGTAAATATAAAAATTAGCAATAAAAAAATGGAAAAATTTGAGATAAAAATCATGAATAATTTTAATGATATTTATGTATAATATAGTTAAAAATCAAAATTATGGGGGATAGATATTATGAAAATATTATATTATATAGCATTAACATTAGTAATTATAGGAGCATTAAATTGGCTTTTGATAGGTCTTTTTGGGTTTGATTTAGTTGCTACATTGTTTGGAGAAATGAGCCTATTAAGCAGAATAGTGTATTCATTAGTTGGAATTAGTGGTTTTATTTCAATAGGGATTTATCCCAAAATTGATAAACAGAGTTAGAACAGAAAATATTAATAAAAATGTGAATGATTTACTTTATATCATTCTTTCTGTAAATCATTCACATTTTTTATTGAAAATATAATTTTTATTAATAAGAAAATTTTCATATTGTTTTATTATAATAAAGCTATAATATATTATGAAAGTAAGTATAATAACTATGTGTACTAACTAATTTAAATTAAAAATACTTTTTTGTTAAGTACTTATTCTAAAACTAAAGCTTTCTTAGGACAAAAATTAGAACATTTTCCACATTTTATGCATTTATCATAATCAACAGTTGGAGCTTCAAAGCCATTTTGAGAAAGTGCTGAAACAGGGCATACATTAACAGCAGGGCATTTATGATTTTTTGGACAATTTTCAATTATTACTTTTAAATTCTTTTCCATAATATTTTTTCCTTTCTAAATTTTTTTCCATAACATCTTATTATTTTTAAATTCATAGCTTAATTTATTATTATCATAAAGATATGACAAATAAGATTTTATTGTACTTCCAACAAGAACATATTGATTTTCATTCATAATTAAATTATATTCATCAAAAATATATTTTAGAATTTCTTCGAAAGTTTTTTCATTTTCACAAATATTATAAATTTTATTTGATATTTCTTCAATTTTGTTTTTATTAATTTTTATTAAATAAGAAATATCTTGAGTTGCTTCACAATGAGAAGGTATGTATAATTTAGCATCTAAAGTACTTAAAAAATCTAAAGTGTTAAGATATTCTTTTATATCATAAATAAAAAATAAATGATACTTTGTAATGGTTTCATCACTAAATAAAGAATCTGCTAAAAAATAAATATTATCGCTTGTTTTTATGCCAATCATATCAAAAAAATGACCTTTAAGTGAGAAATGTTCTAAGCCTTCAGGTAAATTATCTTGAATTTGTATCACATTTGAAGGCTTAGCAAGCAGAAATTTATTTCTTAAATTTTTAAATGGATAGCCTCCATATAAAAAAGAAGATTCCAAAATTGGAAATTCAACAAATGTTTTTTCAATATCTTTAGCAAATATTTTGCAATTTGTTCTGTCTTGAATAATTTTATTTCCACCAATGTGATCTGCATTAGAATGAGTATTTATAATTCCTTGTATCTTCCAATTATTTTCTTCGATAATTTTTAATATTTTTCTTCCAGCATCTTTATCATTTCCAGAATCAATTAGATAAATTTCATTTTCACTTATTTTATATATACCAATATTAGTAGGATTTTTTATATAATAAGTTTTTTCTCCAACTTGTATTAATTCCATAATTTTAATCCCTTCTATATTTTTTAAATTATTATATCATTTAGAAATAAAATAATCTACACACTTAAGGTTATTTTTAAGAAATCATAATAAAAAAATAACTAAATTTTAATATAAAATTAATGATATAGTAAAATTTTAATAAAAAATTTAATGCGTGTAATACAGAATTTGTAAGCGTTTGGGAGAAATGTTATGCTAAGTTGACAAATTGATTATATAAAATGGTTGAAGTATTTTTGTGATTTTTTTATAATAAAATCATGAGAGGTGGTGTACAAATGAAATTAAATGAAAAGTTAATGAAATTAAGAAAAGAAAGAGGTCTTTCACAGGAAGAATTTGGAAATGAAATAAATGTTTCAAGACAGGCAGTATCAAAATGGGAGGCGGGAACAACTAAACCAGATATTGAGAAGATTAAAGAAATTTCAAATTATTTTGATGTTAGTTTTGAATATTTATTAAATGACGATATAGAAAAATTTGAAGAAAAAGAATCAAAAAGTAAAACAGTAAAGAAAAAACATACTATATTAAAAATATTACTTATTATATTTATAATATATTTTATATGGTCAGCATATAAATTTATAGCTTTATTTAGGTATTATAAAATAGCAGATAGTTTTTCAGAAGAAAATTATACTATATTTGAATCAGATGCATTTTATCAAAAATATGATTCAGGAACACATATGATAACTACAGATAAAATAGGAAATAAAATTATTAGTTGTTCATATGCAAACTATAGTGATGAGAATGCTATACGAGATGAAAATGGAGAATTAATAGCACTTGGTATAGATTTTTATGATTATGATAAAAAGCTTGCTTATTATTTAAATTATGATGAAAATACAAAAACTTATACTTATTATGATACTAGAGAAAATTATACTACTGAAGATTGGGAAAGAATTTTTAGTGCAGGAAATATGATAAAAGAAAGAACACTTGGAAGTATACCATCAAGTTTTAAAGAAATTATGTTGTGCTCAATTAATCCAATATATCAAGTTAATGTAATAACGAATACAATTTATGTTAGAAATTTTAATGGAGCAAAACAAAGAATTATATTAAATAATGATTGTCTAGTAAGTGCGATAGATTTACAAACAGAATTTGATGGTGGAATGAGTATAAACATTAGTTATGATTATGTTCCAGGACATTTTGAGGGTAGACAAATAAAAGATCCTGTTGAAATATATAAAGATCAAATATCTAATTATTCAGAAATAGAATATGTAAAATAAAAATTTATAAAAATAAAATATCTTAAATAAGTAAAAACTATTGATAAATCAGATAAAATCCTTTAAAATAATACTAACAAAATTTAAAGAGGATTAAATATGGAAATAATTTCGAATTCAGAAAATGAAACAATAGAGTTAGGTAAAAAAATTGCTCAGAAATTGAAAAAAGGAGATATAATAGTTTTAACAGGAGAACTTGGATCTGGAAAAACCAAATTAACTGAAGGAATATTAACTTATTTTGGTTTGCAAAATGAGATTTCAAGTCCTACTTTTACAATTGTGAATGAATATGATACAAATAAATTTAAAATATTTCATTTTGATGTATATAGATTATCTGATGTTGATGAGTTTTATGCAATTGGTGGAGAAGAATATTTTGAACAAGGTGTTAGTATTATAGAATGGGGAGAAATGATAAAAGAAGCTTTACCTGAAAAATTTATTAATATTACATTTCAAAGAGATTTAGAAAATGAAAATATAAGAAAAATAAAAATTGAAAATTTAGTCTTAGATTAAATATGAAAAGTAAGTTAATAAAATAACAATAATAAATATAAATCATATAAAAAGCATATAAAAATTTAAAATTTAAGAATAATTTATAATTTAAATAAAAAAACGGGGAATTTTACTTCCCCGCCTTTTTTTCTTCATAAAAAACAGTTAAATCGAATTGATTAGAAGATTTTATGAAGAAATTAAAATTGTCAGTGCTGTACTTATGACCGCCCCAGAGGTCATTGAAATCTACGCCATCTGCTTGTACCAATGTGAAGGTTGTAATAGAGTTATCATGTAAATGTAAAGGTCCATCATTCAAATTTTCGGTGAGAATGAAACTGTTGAGTTCAATGATAGAATTCATGATATCTGCACTACCACTTGAGAGATTATAAAACATGCAAATTATACTCTCTGCCACAGGAAGAACAAATTCTTCGCCGATATGAAGCTTTGCATAAGTTCGCATGAAGTCAAAAAGTTCCATCCCATTGAACATTTCTTTCAAAAAAGCATCTAGGGTTTTTTTAGGTGTCTTTAGAAGAGTTACTCTGGTAAAATACGGATTAAGTTTTTCTTGCTCAGCTTTAATGATATCAACACTTTGACAATTTGGCAGAATTCCTAAAAAGAATGCTTTTCTGCCTTCACTAATGGCCCGAGATTCGAGTTGCAAATCTGAACCTATTAAGAGAAATTCCAATCCATCCATTTTGTTCCCTCCTTGTAGTATTATTTTAATAAATGAATGGTGTATGCAAAATTGCATAATTCAATACTTATTTTATCACAAAATAGCTGAAAAATCAAATTTGATAAGGTTATAAGTAAATAAAATTATAACAGATATTAATATTAATTTATAAAAAATAAAGTAATACAAGAATAAATAGAATTCTTATTTTTATATTATGTTTACAAAAATTGAATATTGTTGTAAAATATTGATGAAAAGGAGAGAAATATGAAAATATTAGCAATAGATACTTCAAGTAGTATATGCAGCACAGCAATATTAGATGATGAAGTTTTAATTGATAAAAATGAATTAAATAATGGTAGAACACATTCTGAAAATTTAATGCCTCTTATAGATGAATTATTAAAAAGAAATAATATAACAGTTAAAGATATAAATTTACTAGCTTGTTCTGTTGGACCAGGTTCTTTTACTGGTATAAGAATTGGTGTAGCTTCTATAAAAGCAATAGCAGAAGTTTTAAAAATAAAAGTTGCAGGAGTTACTTCTTTAGAAACGTTGGCAAAAAATGTAAAAGATGCAGATACAATAGTTTCTTTAATTGACGCTAGAAATAATCAAGTATATTGTGGTATATTTGATAGAAAATGTAATAAAAAGGAAGAATATATTGCTGATGATATAAATGAAGTGATAAAGAATTTAAAAAAATATGATAAAATTACATTTGTAGGAAGTGGAGCAGTATTACATAAGGATTTATTAAAAGAAGAGCTAGAGAATGTAAAATTTTCAGATCTTAATGAACAATCAGCAGAAAATGTTGGAAAAATTGGTTATAAAAAATATTTGGAAAATGATTTATGTGATGCAGATTCAATTCTTCCAATTTATTTAAGAAAATCTCAAGCAGAAAGATTAAAGAATAAATAATTTTAAATTAATAATAAAATAAAATTTACCATAAAACAAATAAATTTAATAAGAAATAATAAGATTAAACAGTAAAAATAAACAATTAAAAAGAGGACTTAAAATGATAGAAATACGAGAAATGAAATTTGAAGATTATGAAAACATAAAAGATAAACTTCAAAAAGAATTTGATGAGTTTTGGACACCTTCAATTTTAAAAAGTGAATTAGAAAGTAAAAATTCTAAATATATTGTTGCTTTGAAGGGCAAAGAAGTTGTAGGATTTGCTGGTATAATCATTTTACCAGATGGCACAGAAGTTACTAATATTGTAACTAAAAAAGTAGAAAGAAAAAAAGGTATAGGAAAACTACTTTTAGACAAACTAATAAATATGACAATAACAGAAAAAAAAGAAGTAATTAGCTTAGAAGTTAATGAAAAAAATATAATAGCTATAAATTTATATAAAAACTTTGGCTTTGAAAAAGTTGGAAGAAGAAAAAAATATTATAATGGAATAGATGATGCAATTATTATGACTAAAAAAATTAAAAATTTATAAAACTTAATGTAAAATAATGTGATTTTTTGAAAATAATAATTGCATTATTTATATGTTTGATATAAAATCACAATAGAAGTTATGATTCGGAGGAAGATACTAATGAGAAAAGTAAATGAACTAATGCCAAAAGATTTGAAAGATGTATGTAATCCTAGTTTATTCAAATTCGAAACAACAAAAGAATTAGTAGATACAAGTGATTTAGTTTATGGCCAAGAAAGAGGAATAAAGGCTTTAGAGTTTGGTACAGATATAGATATAAAAGGATATAATCTATATTTAGAGGGACCATCTGGTGTAGGAAAAACTATGTATACAAAAAAATTCCTAGATAAAAAAGCCGAAAAAGGTAAAGTTCCTAATGATTGGGTGTATATATATAATTTTGAAAATCCAAATGAACCAGTAGCAGTTTCTTTTCCGGCAGGACAAGGAAAAATTTTTGCATCTACAATGGAAAATTTTATCAAAGATGTGAGAAGAGATATTAAAAAAACTTTCAATAATGATGATTTTGAAAAAGAAAAACAAATTATAAAACAAGAATTTGAAGAAAAAAGAGAAAATCTTTTAAATAAATTAAATCAAAAAACAATGATACAAGGGTTTCAAGTAAAATCAACTAGTAATGGTGTTTATATGATGCCTGTATTAGATGGAAGAACACTTGCGGAAGACGAATTTGAAGAATTAGATGATAGTATAAAAAAAGAATTTGAAGAGCGCTCAGCTTTAGTTCAAGAACAAATTTTTCAAGCTTTAGGAGAAATAAAAGCAATTGAAAGAGAAGCAGAAAAGAAAGTTGATGAATGGCAGTCTAATATTGCCTTAATGACAATTAATGTACATGTAAATTCAATTAAAGCAAATTATAAGAGAAATAAAAAAATAGGAACATATTTAGATAATATAAAAAAAGATATTTTAAAAAATATAAATGCATTTTTAGCTCCAGATAGTGATAGTAAATCAAATAATATGCCAAACCAACCAATGCAAAGACCAGAACAAAAAGAACCATGGCTTAACTATAGAGTTAATTTATTTATTGACAATAGTAAACTTGAAGGTGCTCCTGTAATTATGGATACAAATTATTCATATTATAATATTTTTGGAGGACTAGAATATGAGAATCAATATGGTTCTTTAAAAACAGATTATATGATGATAAAACCAGGGTTACTTCATCAAGCAAATGGTGGATATATTATTTTTCAGGCAAAAGACATTTTAGCAAATGGAGTTTGTTACGAAGCTCTAAAAAAAGCATTAAAAATAAGAGAGTTAAGTATTGAAAATGCAACAGAGCAAAGAGCAGGAGTATTACTTGCAGCTATAAAACCAGAACCAATACCACTTAATATAAAGGTATTATTAGTAGGAAATTCCAATATTTATCATACATTACTTTCAATGGATGATGATTTTAGAAAATTATTTAAAATAAAAGTTGAATTTGAAGAAGATGCTCCAAAAACAGTAGAAAATATTGAAAGATTAAGTAATTTCGTAAGAAGTTTTTGTACACAAGAAAAATTATTGGATCTGGATAAAGAAGCTATGGCAAAAGTAGTTGAAATTACATCTAATTTAGCAGGTGACAAAGAAAGATTATCTACACAATTTAGTGAAATTGGAGAAGTAATTGGAGAAGCATCTGCTTGGGCAAAAAAAGATAGACAAAAAATAATAACAAAAGCATATATTCAAAAAGCCTTAGACGAAAGAATTGAAAGAATAAAAAAATATGATACTAGATATTTGCAAATGATAAAAGAAGAATCTTTATTAATAGATACAGAAGGATATGAAGTTGGACAAATTAATGGTCTAACAGTTATAAAAATTGGAGATTATTCTTTTGGAAAACCTGCAAGAATTACAGCAAGTACTTATATGGGAAAAGAAGGAATTATTAATATTGAGAGAGAAATAGAGATGTCTGGGTCTTCTCATTCAAAAGGTGTACTTATTTTAACAGGTTATTTGGGAGAGAAATTTGCTCAAGATATACCACTTTCTTTAACAGCTAATTTATGTTTTGAGCAATTATACGGCGGAGTTGATGGTGATAGTGCATCTAGTACAGAAGCTTATGCACTTCTTTCAAGTTTATCTGGTGTACCAATAAATCAATCTATTGCAGTTACTGGTTCAGTAAACCAAAAAGGATATATTCAACCAATAGGTGGGGTAAATGAGAAAATCGAAGGATTTTTCCAAATTTGTAAACTTAGAGGATTTAATGGTGAACAAGGTGTTATTATTCCAAAACAGAATATTAGAAATTTACACTTATCTGACGAAATAATTGAAGCTGTAAAAGATAAAAAATTCCATATATATGCAATAACTACTATTGATGAAGGAATTGAAATTTTAACAGGTGTTCCAGCTGGAAAAAGAAATAAAGAAGGAAAATTTCCAGCAGGTTCAATAAATTATTTAGCACAAGAAAAGCTTAAAAAATTTGCAAAAATAAATGAAAAATAAATAGGAGAGGACGATATAATTTTGACAAAGCTAAAATCGTCCTCATATTTATTATTTGAGATATACTTTAATAACTTTTAAATAATATTTGTTTTTATGAGTATATGTAAATTTAAGCATAAAAAATGACATAAGTAGAAAAACTAATTGTAAAAGAACTTATAAAAAATAAAAAAAAGTATATAATATTTAATATTATAAATTTTATTTTTGAAAGGAGATTTTTATGGAAAAAGTAAGAGCAATTCAATATGGAGTTGGAAAAATGGCTGTATACACAATGCGTTATATGTTAGAAAAAGGAATTGAAATTGTGGGAGCGATTGATGTAAATCCTGATATTGTTGGAAAAGATATTGGTAGTTTAATGGGAAGAGAAGAACTTGGAATTAAAGTAATAGATGCAAAAGATGCAAAAGAATTATTGGAAAATACAAAACCAGATATATGTGTAGTAACAACAAGAAGTTTAATAGGTGAGCTTGAAAAACCACTTATTTTATGTGCTAGTATGGGCATTAATGCAATTACTACTTGTGAAGAGGCATTTTTCCCAATGAATTCAAATCCAGAATTAACAAAAAAAATAGATGAACTTGCAAAAGAAAATAATTGTACAATTACAGGTAGTGGATATCAAGACATTTATTGGGGACAACTTGTTAGTTCAATAGCTGGTTCAACTCAAAGAATTGTAAAAATAAAAGGAAGTTCAAGTTATAATGTTGAAGAATATGGAATTGCTTTAGCAGAAGCACATGGGGCAGGATTAACTTTATCTGAATTTGATGAGAAAATTGCATCAGTTGATAGAATTTCAGACGAAGAAAGAGAGAAAATAATAAAGAGTGGAGAATACTTACCATCTTATATGTGGAATGTTAATGGCTGGTTATGTGAAAAATTAGGATTAACTGTAAAACGTCAAACTCAAAAATGTGTTCCTCAAACAGCTAAAGAAGACATTTATTCATCAACTTTAAATATGACAATAAAAGCTGGAGATGCAACAGGAATGAGCGCAGTAGTAACTACTGAAACAGAAGAAGGTATTACTTTAGAAACAGAATGCATAGGAAAAGTTTATAGTAAAGATGAATTTGATAAAAATGTATGGACAGTAGAAGGAGAACCAACTACTACAATTACTGTTGAAAAGCCAGATACTGTAGAATTAACTTGTGCAAGTATTGTAAATAGAATACCAGATGTTATAAAAGCTGAAAGTGGTTATGTACCAACAGAAAGATTTGGAGAATTAACTTTTAAAAAGAATATATGTAAATAATCTAATATTTTGCTCAAAATCATTTTTTATGATTTTGAGCTTTTTTATATAATATGAGCTTTTAAAATTTTTCCTATTTTATATAAAAAATTTTTTAAAATTATCTAAAATTTGTCTTCAGAATAAAGAGCGGAAATTTACTTAAATAATTATATAATTTAATATTTATTAAAATTTATAAATTAACTGAAAAATAATATAACATAATAAAATAAAGATTATAATATTAGTTGAAAAAAGATGTGATGCAGATAAATTAAAAATAAAATATTGAAGATTAAATAAAATTATGATATAAAATTATGAGAAATTAAAGTCAAAATTTAATTATTAATTCTTATGAAAGGAAATATAAAATGAAAATAGAGTTATTAGGTGGATGTAAAAAAGATGAATTAGAAAAAAGAATTCAAAATGTAGCAGCAGCTGGAAAATTATCAAGATTTCCTGGCAATGTAGTTGAAGTTTTAGAAAGCTGTAATGATTATGAAAGTAATTTAAAATTAATCAAAAGAATTATAAAAATGGGTCATAAATCAATTATAGAACATGATTATTTAGTTTTTGCTTTATGTGATGTAACACCAATAGTTGAACAAACTTTAATAGGATATAGATTAACTTCTTTCACTGTAAAATCAAGGAGAGAAGTGGATTTTAGAACAGTAGGTTTTTATGTTCCAGAGTTTAGAAATGAAGCAGGCGAAGTCCATGAAAAAAATGAAGAATTAAAAGAAGAATATAAAAATCATATGAAAATGCTATTCAATACTTATGCCGATATTGTAGATAGAGGTGTAAATGTTGAAGATGCAAGATTTATATTACCATATTGTTTTCACGATAACTTTATAATGGGAGTAGATGCAAGAGGTCTTGAAAAAATGATTATAGACTTAAAATATGGATTTTTAAGTCAAATTCCAGATTTAAAAGAAGTTGGTGAAGAATTATATAATATAGTAAAAGAAAATATACCATATTTAGTTCCAAATATAAAAAAACAAGAAGAAAATTACAGTTCTGGCTTTGAATATTTAGAAGAAACTTATAAAAGGCCTGAAATAAAAATTTTAGATAAAACAAAAATGGTAAGTTACACACCAAATAGTGATGATGTAGTACTTGAAAGTGCAATAATGTATCATTATCAATGTTCAAAAGAAACAGCAAAAGAGATTTTAGCGGAAATTATAAAAAAAGATGAAAAAGCAAAAGAAAAAATGATGTATGAAATTATGCATAAAGACTCTAGAAGAGAACTTGAGCAAGTATCTTTTAGTTTTCAAATTCCAATATCTTTATCTATTCTTACACATTTAACAAGACATAGAATGCATTCTTTGTTAGTACCAGAATTCTTACCAATGTGGGATATGAGAAATTATATTACTCCTGCTTCAGTAAAGTCTAAGGCAAATGATATATATGAAACAGCAGTTAAGAAAAATATTGAGGTCAAAGAAAAATTTAAAAAGTTAGGTGTTAAAGAAGCTGATTTAGTATATTTCTATTTAGGAAATCAAATGCTAAATGTTGTAACAACAATGAACGCTAGAAATATACAGTGGGTATGTAGATTACGTTGTTGTAATAAAGCACAATGGCAAATAAGATTTATTGCAAAAGATATAGCAAAACAAGTATCAGAAGTTGCACCACTTATAGGAAAAGGGTTAGGTTCAACTTGTGTTACAGATAGATTTTGTGGTGAAGGTAGAGAGTGTTGTGGCTTAATTGATAAACTACTAGAAGAAGATGCAAAAAATAAAAAATAGGAGAAATTATGATAGATTTACATATTCATACAACTTATTCTGATGGAACAGATTCAGTAGAAGAACTTTTAAAGAAAGCAGAGGATAAACAATTAGAAGTTATTTCTATTACTGATCATGATGAAGTAGGTTCATATTTTGAACTTGAAAAAGATAAAAAACTTAGAAATTTATATAGTGGCAAGATTATAATAGGGGCAGAATTAAAAACAGTTTGGAATAGAGTACCAATAGAAATTTTAGCTTATGGAATAGATTATAAAAAATTAAGAATCCATAAAATAAACATGAAAGAACTTCAAAAAGAAGTATTAGAAAAATTAAAAAAAGTTGCAAGGGATTTAGGTTTAATATATGATGAAAAAAATGTTTATATAGATGAAAATGATCCTACAAAAAGATTTGGGTCGTTTACTATTGGAACAGAGCTTTTGAAACATAAAGAGAATTTTAAAAAAATTAAAGAAATAGGAGAATTTGTGCCAACAAGTTTTTATAGAGTTCATCAAAGTAATAAAAATAGTCCTTTTTACGTTGATGAAACTTATGCTTCAATAGATATAGATGAAACAATTTCTAGAATTCATGAAGCAGGTGGTTTGGCTTTTTTAGCCCATGGATATATTTATCCTTTTGACGATAAGGATAAAACTATTGAAGAAATTCTAAGTACTACAAATATAGATGGAATGGAATGTGTTTATACAGAATTTAGTGAAGAAGAAAGAAAAAAGGCAATGAGATTTTGTAAGAAATACAATAAGTTTATGTCTGGTGGAAGTGATTATCATGCAAAAAACAAGCCAGATATAAATCTAGGAACAGGAAGAAATAATAATATGAAAATAGAGAAAAGCCTTATTGAGCCTTGGATAAATAAAGTAAGATATATATAGAAAAAGCAACCTATAAAGGTTGCTTTTTGGCTCCTCTTGCCCGGCTCGAACGGGCGACCTATCGGTTAACAGCCGAGCGCTCTACCAACTGAGCTAAAGAGGAATAATTGTTATTAAAAATATATATTATTATTTCCAATAACAAAATTATTATACATTATTATATTTTTATATTCAATATTTATTATTAAAAATAATATTTCTTTTTTGTTACAATTATTTTTAGAATCATAATTTTTATACTAATTTCAGTTAATTTATTATAATTTAAATTGTTATATTTGTTGTTCTAGTAGTTCATACAAAAGGTTGGTATTCCAGTAGAATGTGGTGCAATATCATATTCATTAAAAAATAAACATAAAGTATTTGAAGATGTAATATAAAAATTTTGAGGTTTAAATGTTTCTAAAACTAAATTACAATAATTATCAAAATAATTTTCAGGATTTTTAGAAATTTCATAATTTATTTGTTTTAATAAATATAAAATATAATAATCATTGCAAGGATAAAAGTCTGATAAACTCATTAACTTTGAATATTTCATATTCCAAGTTTGCCCTTTAATTGTAGTTATGCCGTGTGCACCACCAGAATATATGTACTGTTCATAATATAAGCTGATAATATTATTTTCATTGTAGGTTATATTAAAATTTTGAATAATTTCATAAGTCATTATTGGATATCCATTTGCCTTATTATATTCATACAAATTCTGTGCTTCTTGTAATAAATTATCTTCAATATATTTTTTTAAATTTAATGCAATTTTATAATTATAGGAATTAAACTTAAAAAAACAGCAGCTATTATTTTTTATTTGTGGATAATTTATTTTGTATTTTAGTATTAAATTTCCTTCACAATAAAATTTATCTTCAAAATTTTCTGTAATTATTTTAAACATAAAATCACCTCAATTAATAATATTCAAAAATGAAATTTTTGACACATTAGATATAAAGTTTAAATAAATAGTTGACAATAATTAAAAAAAGCTTTATACTATTAAGTAATATTAATATTAAAACGTTGATTAAGAGAGTAGCATATTTGTAAGCGACAGCGAGATAGAACAGAGTGAGAGTCTATTAGTGTAAGGATATGTGAAGAGAGCTTAGGAGTGCTTATTGGAAATCCTTTAAATGGAGAGTATAATAAGACGTGAACCTGCGTTAAAGGAAATGAGTGGCATATAGAAAATTATACTATATGCAATTTGAGTGGTACCGCGATTTATTCGTCTCTAAATTTTATTTAGAGACGTTTTTTTATATGATAGAAAGTTTTTTTGAATTTTCTATTATATAAAGCTTTGCCAAAATTAATTGCAAGGCTAAAAAGAAATTTCTTGTTAAATAATAAGCCTTGAGGCCAATATAAGTACACACGATTTTTATAAGAATCAGTGTATTTAGTTGAGAATTGGACATTTTACGATGTCTAGCCGTGTTATTTTATATTAAAATAAGGAGTGTGTATGAAAATGAAAGAGAAAAATATAAAAAAAATTATACTTGCATATTCAGGCGGATTGGATACATCTGTTATAATTCCTTGGCTTAAGGAAAATTATAATAATTGTGAAGTAATTGCGGTTGTAGCAGATGTTGGTCAGGGAAGCGAACTAGATAAAATAGAAGAAAAAGCGATAAAATCAGGAGCTTCAAAAGTTTATATTGAAAATATAAAGGAGGAGTTTGTTGAAGAATATATAGTTACAGCAATTAAAGCTGGTGCTAAATATGAAAATAAATATCTATTAGGAACAGCTCTTGCAAGACCACTTATAGCAAAAAAGTTAGTTGAAGTTGCTAAAAAAGAAAAAACAAATATAATTTGTCATGGATGTACTGGAAAAGGAAATGATCAAGTTCGTTTTGAACTCACAATAAAAGCTTATATGCCAAACGTTCAGATTATAGCACCTTGGAGAATTTGGAATATAAAAAGTAGGGAAGAAGAATTTGAATATGCAAAAAAGCATAATATTCCATTAAAAATAACAAAAGAAACAAATTATTCAAAAGATAAAAATATATGGCATTTATCCCATGAAGGATTAGATTTAGAAAATCCTTCAAATGAACCCAAATATGATGAAATACTTGAAATGGGAGTGTCTCCAGAAAAAGCATTAGATGATCCAACTTATATTGAAATTTCTTTTGAAAAAGGAAAGCCAATAGCTCTTAATGGAAAAAATAAGACAGTAATAGAAATTATTAAAAAATTAAATAAAATAGGTGGAGAAAATGGAATTGGAATTATTGATATTGTTGAAAATAGGCTTGTAGGAATGAAATCAAGAGGAGTATATGAAACACCAGGAGGTACTATTTTGTACAAAGCACATGAATTATTAGAAAGTATTTGTTTAGACAAAGATACAATGCATTATAAAATAAATTTATCAAATGATTTTGCAAAACAAATTTATGATGGAAAATGGGAAAGTTTATTAACAAAATCAATGATTTCATTTATAGAAAAAACACAAGAGAATGTAACAGGAAGTGTAAGATTAAAATTGTACAAAGGAAATATTATACCAGCAGGTATAATAAGTAAGTATTCATTATATTCAGAAAAAATAGCTACATTTGGTGAAGATGATTCATATAATCAAAAAGATGCAGAAGGATTTATAAATTTATTTGGATTATCAATAAAAATGACAGCAGAAATGGAATCAAAATTGAAGGGAGAGGAATGATATGGCATTATGGGATGCAAGATTTAAGAAAAAATTAAATAGTAAAGTAAATGATTTTAATTCCTCAATTAAATTTGATTCAAAAATGTATAAAGAAGATATTAGAGGAAGTATTGCTCATAATGTAATGCTAGAAAAGCAAAACATTATTAATAAAAATGATAGTAAAAAGATAGAAGAAGAATTAAAAAAAATACAAGAAGAAATTGAAAGTGGAAAGTTAAAAATAGATGAAAAAGCAGAAGATATACATATGTTTGTTGAAACAGAATTAATAAACAGAATTGGAAATGCAGGAAAAAAGCTACATACAGCTAGAAGTAGAAATGATCAAGTAACATTAGATTTGAAATTATATTTAAGAAATCAAATTGATATAATATCAGAAAAAATAGTATTACTAATAGAAGCATTCTGCGAAAAAGCTAAAGAAAATATAGATACAATTATGCCTGGATATACTCATCTGCAAAGAGCTCAACCTATTACTTTAGCACATCACTTTATGGCATATACAGAAATGTTTTTACGCGATTTAGAGAGATTAAAAGATACTAGAAAAAGAATGAATGTTTTACCGTTAGGAAGTTCGGCATTAGCAGGGACAACTTATAATATTGATAGAGAATTTGTAAAAGACTTATTAAATTTTGATGATATAACTAAAAATAGTTTAGATGGCGTTTCTGACAGAGATTATGTTATAGAATTAGCAAGTACAATATCAATTATTATGATGCATTTATCAAGAATTAGTGAAGAAATTATACTATGGTCTTCTTGGGAATTTAGATTTATAGAATTAGATGATGCATTTTCAACTGGTTCATCAATTATGCCACAAAAGAAGAATCCAGATATAACAGAATTAATAAGAGGAAAAACGGGTAGGGTATACGGAAATTTAATTGGATTACTAACTATAATGAAAGGGTTGGCTCTTGCTTATAATAAAGATATGCAAGAAGATAAAGAAGCAATTTTTGATAGTGTAGAGACTGTTAAATTATGTATAGATACTTTTATCCCAATGTTAAAAACAATGAAAATTAATAGCAGTAATATGAGAAAGGCTGCTGAAAATGGATTTATAAATGCAACAGATTGTGCTGATTATTTAGTAAAAAAAGGAATACCATTTAGAGATGCCTATAAGTATACTGGTAAAATTGTTTCATATTGTATAGATAATAACAAAACATTAGAAACTATTACTTTAGAAGAATACAAAAATATAAATCCTTTATTTGAAAATGATATATATGATGCAATATCATTGGAAAATTGCATATGTAAACGAAAAATTATTGGTGGTCCTGCACCAATAATAGTTAAAAATCATATAAATGATGTGATTAGAAAAATAAGCAAATAAAATATCATATATTAAATAAGGTGACTTACTATTTTTATGTTAGTTACCTTATTTTTATAAAATCTTCAAAAATCTCTTTATTTCTTTATTATTCTATGATATAATTTATTAATCATTAGTTAGGAGAAATAGCTTTGAGAAAATTTTTTGTAAAAGAAAATCAAATAAATAGTGAACTTATTACAATTTTAGATGAAGATGTAAATCATATAAAAAATGTTTTAAGATTGAATGTTGGTGAAAATTTACAAATATGTGATATAGATAGTAGTAAAAATTATATTTGTGAAATATTAGAACTTACTGCAAAATCAGTAACTTGTAAGATCTTAGAAGAAATTCAAAGTATAGCAGAAGGAAATGTTGAATTACATATTTTTCAAGGACTTCCCAAAGCAGATAAAATGGAATTAATAATTCAAAAGGGAACAGAACTAGGTGTTTCTGAATTTGTACCAGTTAGTTTTAAAAGAAGTATTGTAAAAATATCTCCTAAAGATGAGAAAAAGAAAATAGATAGATGGAATAAGATATCTGAAGTTGCAGCAAAACAAAGTAAAAGAGATATTATTCCAAAGGTAAGAAACGTAGAAAGCATAAAAAATGTATGTAACGAAATTAAAAATTATGATATAGTATTATTGGCATACGAATTAGAAGAAAATAATTATATAAAAAATGAATTGCTAAAGATAAAAAACACAAAAGAAAATTATAAAATAGCAGTTATAATAGGACCAGAAGGTGGAATAGAAAAAGAAGAAGTTGAAGTTTTAGAAAATGCTGGAGCTAAAGTAATTAGCTTAGGAAAGCGTATTTTAAGAACAGAAACTGTGGCTTTACAAGTTTCTTCTATAATTATGTATGAATTAGAAAATGGAGGAAATTAATCTTGGAAAAAGCAAAATTAATGCAATTAGAAATTGAGCAAAAAAGAAAATTACCAAAGAATTTAAAAGATAAAATTAGTACAAAAATATTTCAGAATTTGTTAGTAGCAGTAATTATTATGGCATATTTTTGTATTATAAATGTAAGTTATTATAAATTAGATGGAAACAAGTTTGAAGAATATTTAAAATATTTTGCATTAGGAATAAGTATCATAACAGTTATAACTTTTGAAGTAGCTTATAGAAAAAATAGTTTAGGAATAATGATTATAAGTATAGAACTACTTTTATGTGGTATCTTATCTTTATACATACCGTACATATTTTTACATACTAATACAACTTTTAGAATTTCTATAATGGTGCTTCCAGTTGCTTTAGTGATATATTATGCAATAAAATCTTTTATTTTATTTAAAAAGAATCAGCTAAATTATAGAAATAATTTAAGCGATGTAAAGGAAATAGTTAAAGAAACAGAAAAGTCAAGTTACATAGAAGAGGAGAGCTCAAAAACTTACAGAGCAAAAAAGGCTGAAGAAAAAATTATTAGAGAAAAAATTAGTAATGATCAAAAAAATAGAAGAAAACTAAAAAATCAAAAATTAAAAGAACAACAGATATCTAAATCAAAAGAAATAAATAAAAAAGCAAATACTAAAACTAATATCAAGAATAACACCAAAAGAAGAAATTAAAGTAAAGGAGAATAAAGTTTTGATAAAAAGCATGACAGGCTTTGGCCGTGGCAAATATGAAAAAGATGGAAGAACTTACACAGTTGAAATAAAATCTGTAAATCATAAGTATAGTGATATAAATGTAAGAGTTCCTAGATTTTTAAATAGTGTAGAAGATACTATTAGAAAAAGAGTTGCAAAGGCAATCTCAAGAGGAAAAGTAGATGTTTTTGTATCTTTCGAAAATTACAGTAGTAAAGGTACAACCATAAGAGTAAATAGAGAATTAGCGAAAGAATATATTAAAGAATTAAAAATTTTATCAGAAGAAACAGGGGTAAAATTTGATTTAAGTGTTATTGATGTTTCAAAATTTCCAGAAATTTTAAAAATAGAAGATACTCAGGATGAAGAATTAATTGCTAATGAGTTAATGATTGCTGTTGATGATGCTTTAGAAAAATTTATAACTATGAGAGAAATAGAAGGAAATAAATTAATTGAAGATATAGAAAAAAGAGTATATGTTATAAAGGATAAAGTAAATCAGATTACTAAGTATTCAGGTACACTTGTGGAAGATTATATGAAAAAACTAGAACAGAGAGTTACTGAATATATGAATAATCAAGCTATTGATGAAAATAGATTAATGCAAGAAATAGTAATTTTTTCAGATAAATCATCAATAGAAGAAGAACTTACAAGATTGAAAAGTCATATAGATCAATTTCTAAATTTGGTAAAGCAAAGTTCGCCAATAGGAAAGAAAATAGATTTTTTAATACAAGAAATGAATAGAGAAATAAACACAATAGGTTCTAAAGCAAATTGTTTAGAAATAACTAATCTAGTAATTGAATTAAAGACAGAGGTTGAAAATATCAGAGAACAAATACAAAATGTTGAATAAAGATTATATATAATTTTGAATATATATAGAAAGTTTATAGATTTTCTAAAAATCTAAATAATAAAAAATAGAAAGTAGGTAAATTATGCAACTTATTAATATCGGATTTGGTAATATAGTTTCTGCAGAAAGAATAATATCAATTGTTAGTCCAGAATCTGCGCCTATAAAAAGAATTGTACAAGAAGCAAAAGATTCGAAAATGGCTATTGATGCGACATACGGAAGAAGAACAAGATCTGTTATAATAATGGACTCAGGTCATATTATTTTATCAGCTGTGCAACCAGAAACAATTGCAGGAAGAGTTGATAATGGTTTAGATAGTGATGACGAATAAAAATTATTAAAATTAGGAGGAATTATAAAATGATAGTAAAACCAACTGTATCTGAATTATTAAAGAAAGTAGGGGATAACAGATATTCTTTAGTAATAATGACTGCAAAAAGAGCAAGACAAATAGCAAATGGTGATCAGGTAAAAACAAAAGTAAAAGCAAGATCTGCTGTAACTTTGGCAGCTAATGAAATAGCAGAAGGTAAAGTTACAAAAATAGAAGAATCAGAAAAATAAAAGAGGTAAAATATGTTAGTAATATTATCAGGAGTAGCTGGTGCTGGAAAAGATACCATAAAAAAAGAAATTATAAAAAGAATGGAAAATGTAAAATCAATTCCATCTTTTACTTCAAGACCTCCAAGAGAAGGAGATATTCCGGGAAAAACATATATCTTTTTAACAAAAGAAGAATTTGAAGAAAAAATTAGAAATGATGAAATTTATGAGTATGATATTCATCATAATAATTATTATGGAACTTCAAAACAAATTCTAAATGAAGAATCTAAAACTGGTATTATTATAAAAGATATAGATGTTAATGGAACTGAAATTTTGAAAAAGACTTTAAAAGATATAAAAATAGTAACTATTTTTTTAAGAGTACCAAAAGAAGAATTGAAACATAGACTAGAAAACAGAATAGACAAACCTTCAGAAGGGGAAATTATTCTTAGACTAAATAGATTTGATTATGAAGAGTCTAAAATAGGTTTATATGATTATGTTTTAAAAAATGATAATTTAGAGAAAACAGTTAATATAATTGAAGAAATTATTATACAAGAAAGTAAAACAGAAAATAAATAGCTATTTTAATTATTAAACAAAAAATATATTTTATATTTTTTGAATTAATAAGAAACCTAAGTTTTTTCTATAAAAGTGATATGAAAATATGTATTAAAGTTTCTACTTCAAGTTTTGAGGTAGAAATTTTTCATTTTGCAATTCTTATTATAAAAACTAATTCTATTTACTAAAAAATTTTTTTGTGCTAGAATATTAATGAAAAGGAGACGAGATGTTTGCAGAAATTATAATTAATAGTAATGCTAAAGCATTAAATAGAATATTTGATTATATAGTGCCAGATGATATGAAAAATATTATAAAAATTGGTTCTAGAGTTTTAGTACCATTTGGAAATGGTACTAAAATAGAAGATGGTTTTGTTATTAATTTAAAAAATGAATCTGATTTTGCAAACAAAGAAATTTTTAAAATAGAAGAAAAAGGTTTAGAGGAAGATAATATAATTTTAGCAAAATTGATGGCAAGAAAGTATTTTTGTAATATAGCAGATTGTATAAGATTAATGCTACCACCAGGAACGGGAAGTAGTAATTTGCAAACTAGAACTAAAGAAAAAACAGGAAACTTTGTTTTTTTAAAAAAGGATATAGATGAAATTGAATTTTTAATAGAAAATCAAAAAATAAAAAGTGATAAACATATTAGAGTATTAAAATTTTTAGAAAATAATGATGGAATATATATTTCAGATTTAGAATTGCTTACAGATGTTAAAAGAAATATTTTCAAAACTTTAGAAAAAAATGGTTATATAGAAATAGTAGAAAAGCAGATTGAAAGAAATCCTTTTATAAATAAAAATATTAAAAAGGATGAGCCACAAATTTTAAATGATGAACAAAAAAAATGTTTTGATTCTATTAACTATTGCATTCAAAATAATGAATTTTCTAAAAATTTGATTTATGGAATAACAGGTTCTGGTAAAACAGAAATTTATCTTCAATTAATTAAAGAGGTTTTAGATAAGGATAAATCTTCAATTATATTGGTACCAGAAATTTCTCTTACCCCTCAAATGGTGGATAGATTTTTAGCTAGATTTGGTGAACAGATAGCTATTTTGCATAGTAAATTATCAATTGGAGAAAGATATGATGAATGGAAAAAAATAGAGTCTGGAGAAAAAAAAATTATCATTGGTGCAAGGTCAGCAATATTTGCACCAGTTAAAAATTTAGGTATTATAATTATAGATGAAGAACATGATATATCATATAAATCAGATATGACACCAAGATATAATGCAAAAGAAATTGCAAAATATCTTGCAGAAAAAAACAAATGTCCTTTAGTTTTAGGTAGTGCAACACCAGATATATGTACGATGTATCAAGCAAAACATAATGATTTCGCTTTATATACATTAACCAAAAGAGCTAATCAATCTAATCTTCCCAAAGTTGAAATTGTAGATCTTAGAAATGAACTTATAAATGGAAATAGATCTATGATAAGTTTAAAATTGCAAAGAGCAATAAAAAATAATTTGGAAAGAAAAAAACAAACGATTTTATTTTTAAATAGAAGAGGATATTCTACTTTTATAATGTGTAGAGAATGTGGATATGTGGCTAAATGCAAAAATTGCAATATCAGTTTAACATATCATATAAAAGAAAATAAGCTAAAATGCCATTATTGTCGGATATGAAACTAATACTATAAAGATATGTCCAGAATGTAATAGTAAAAAGGTAAAATATTTTGGAACTGGTACACAAAAGTTAGAAGAAGAAATCCATAAACTTTTTCCAGAAGCAACTACAATTAGAATGGATATTGATACTGTAAGCAAAAAAAATTCACATGAAGAGATTTTAAATGCTTTTAGAGATGAGAATATAGATATTTTAATAGGAACTCAAATGGTAGTTAAAGGTCATCATTTTCCAAAAGTAACTTTAGTTGGAGCTATTGCTGCAGACAGTAGTTTGAATTTAGATGATTATAGAGCAGTAGAAAAAACATTTCAAACTTTAGTTCAAGTAGCAGGCAGGTCAGGAAGAGAGGAAGAAGGAGAAGTAATAATTCAGACATATAATCCTGATCATTATGCAATTGTTGACAGTCAAAAACAGGATTATGATTTATTTTATAATCAAGAAGTGTCATTAAGAAAAATGTTGAATTATCCGCCATTTTGCGATATAATAATTATTAGTTTTTCAGGAGAAGATTTAATAGAACTTCAAAAAATATGTAATCTAGTATATAAAAAAATAAATTCTATAAAAAATGAAAATATTATTATTTATAAACCAGTCCCATCACCAATAGATAAAATAAAAAATAAATTTAGGTGGAGAATAATAATAAAATGTAAAATTTCAAATAGGATTTTGGATATAATAAATTATGGTATTGAAGATGAAAGAATAAAGAAATGTAAAAATACTAGAATTATAGTGGATATAAATCCAAATACTATGAACTAAAAGGAGTAATATTATGGCTATTAGAAATTTAAGATATGAAAATGATGAAATTTTAAAGAAACGCGCAAAAGAAATTGATATTATAGACGAAAAAATTAGAGAATTAGCGGAAGACATGATGGAAACTATGCATAAATGGGATGGAGTAGGACTTGCAGGCCCTCAAGTTGGAGTATTAAAAAGAATAATAGTTATTGATTTATATGAAGAAGGCACTCAATTTATTCTTATTAATCCGGTTATAATAAAAGAAAAAGGTGTACAAGAAGTGGATGAAGGTTGCTTAAGTTTTCCAAATAAATTTGGAAAAGTTGATAGACCAAAAGAGGTGGTTGTAGAGGCTTTAGATATAGATGGAAAAAAAGTAAAATTAAAAGCTAAAGATTTTTTAGCACAAGTTTTAAGTCATGAAATAGATCATTTAAATGGTATTGTTTTTACAGAAAAAGTAAAACCAGGTACTTTAGAAATTATTACACCAAATGAAAAAAAGTAGAAAGGAAAATATAAATGAAAATTTTATTTATGGGAACACCGGATTTTGCAAAAGAATCTTTGGAAAACTTATATAATAATGGTTATGAAATTTGTGGAGTTGTAACAACTCCTGATAGACCTTCTGGAAGAGGAATGAAACTAAATATTTCTCCAGTTAAAGAATATGCTTTGGAAAAAAAGTTAAATATCTTTCAACCAGAAAAAATAACTAATAATACAGAATTTAAAGATGAGATAAAAGCATTAAATCCAGATTTAGTTTGTGTTGTTTCTTATGGTGTAATTCTTCCAAAATCTTTTTTAAAAATTCCGAGATTAGGATGTATAAATGTTCATCCATCAATGCTTCCCAAATATAGAGGCTCTGCTCCAATTCAATGGGCAATATTAAATGGAGATAAAAAAACTGGTGTAACAATAATGTACTTAAATGAAAAAATGGATGCTGGAGACATAATTATTCAAAAGGAAGTAGAAATAGGAGAAGATGAAACAACAGGAGAACTTTGGAATAGATTATCAAAAATAGGTGCTGAACTGTTAATAGAAAGTATTAAAAATATTGAAAATGGAACAGCAGTAAGAACTGTTCAGCCAGAAGAATTTACTTTGGCTCCAATGCTAACTAAAGACATGTCTAAAATAGATTGGAAACTTAAGACTTCTGCTGACATAAAGAATTTAGTAAGAGGACTAAATCCAATTATGGGAGCATTTTCTTTTCTAAATGGTAAAAAAATCAAGTTTTGGAAAGTACAGAAAATTTCAAAAGAAGAGTTTTTAGAGATTGCTAAGAACTGTGAATATTTAGATTTTGATAAAGAAAGTACAGGTACTGTACTTTTAGCAAATGAAAAAAAGGGATTATATATAAAAACTAATGATGGAATTATTTCAGTATTAGAAATTCAGGGAGAAAATTCCAGAAAAATGAACATAAATGATTTTTTAAGAGGAAATAAAATAGGATTAGGCCAAATATTTGAATAAATTTATAATAACTAACAACTATAAAATATTTTTGTTTTAAAATTTTGGAAAATAATTAGTAATATTAAAATATGAATTTAATATATTTATGTAATTATAAATTAATTAGAAATATTAATAATTAATTAATCTATTAAAAATACTTGTAAAAAAAGAATTATATTGATATACTTATTACGACAATAACGTATAAAGGAGGTTTTGTTATGGAAGAAAATAATGTTGATAATGAATTAATAGAAAAGTCAGAAGAAATTTCTGTTGAAGGAAATGATACAATAAAAATAGCAAATGAAGCTGTTGCAACTTATGCTGGAATAGCAGTTTCAGAGGTTTCTGGAGTATATGGAATGGCTGGAGGATTTGCTGGAATTACAGAAGCTTTAAGTGGAAAGAAAAACTTGGCTAAAGGAATAAAAGTTGACGTTGGAGAAAAAAGTGCAAAAATAGATGTAAATATTATAGTAGAATATGGAGCAAGAATACCAGATGTTGCTTTTGAAATCCAAACAAGAGTAAAAAAATCTGTTGAAAATATGACAGGTTTGAAAGTTTTAGAAGTAAATGTTCATGTACAAGGTGTTCATGCGATAACAGAAAAAGAAAATAACGAAACAAATAATGATTCAGAAGAAAACGAATAGTTTTCTATTATTGGAGGAAAAGATGAAATTTTTAGATAAATTAGTTTTAAAAATATTTTCATTAATAATATTAATTATAGCTATTGGAATAATTTTGATAATGACAGGAATTTTACCAATAAATGCTATTATTAATCAAATTTCATTTATTATAAGTGAAGAAAATAGTATAAAGACTTTAATTATTGTTTTAGCAGTATTGATGTTACTTGCAATAAAGGGAATATTTTTTACAAGTAAAACTGAAAATAAAGGAAAAGAAGGTATTGTTTTAGAAAACAATAGTGGAAAACTTGTAATATCTAAAGAAAGCTTAGAAAATCTAATAGCAAGTGTTACAAAAGAAGTTCCTGGAGCAGATACTGTAGCAAGTAAAACAATAGTAGATAAAAATAAAAATTTGATTATTTATGTAACAGCTGTTGTAAGTAAAGATGTAATGATAAAAGATGTTTCTAATGAATTACAACAAAAAATTAAAGAAGCAATGAGAAAAACAGCTGATTTAGAAGTAAAAGAAGTAAATATTAAAATAAAAAATATTACTTCTAAAAAGGTAAAGGGATTACCACCATCTCCAGTAGAAAATAATAATGAAAATTCTAATGAAGAAGATAATAAAAGTGAAGAAAACAAAACAGGAGAGGAGTAATTGATATGAATGAAAATAATGACTCAAATACAAATAACTTTTTTTCAAAATATGGTGGAGCAATAATAGGAGGAATCGTTGCTTTAATACTTTGCTTTACTGAAATATATAAATTATTAATAGGAATAGTTATAATTTTAGCAGGTATGTATATAGGAAATTATGTTCAAAAAAATAAATTATTAGTAAAAGAAAAATTAAAAGAATTTATAGACAAATTTTAGGAGGAAATAATGCAAAGATCTGCAATGAGAGAATTAGCTTTTAAATTAGTTTATGAAATAGAAGTTCAAAAGGAAAGTGAAGAAGATCAGCTTGATATTTTTATTGAAAACAATGATATTCTTGATGAAAAAGTAATAGATTATTTAAAAGATATAAAAGATGGAATAAAAAATAATTCAGAAGAAATAAATCAATTAATAACTACTAATTTAAAGGATAATTGGAGCTTAAATAGAATTTCAAAAATAAATTTGAGTTTAATTAAATTAGCTATTTATGAAATGATATATAAAGCTTTGCCTTATAAAGTTGCTATAAATGAAGTGGTTGAACTTGCAAAAAAATATGCTGATGAATCTGCACCAGTATTTATTAATGGAATATTAGCAAGTATTGTTAAAGAAAAGAATCTAGATGGAGAAATAAATGAAAATTAATCCAATTTCAGTATCAGAATTAAATAGATATATAAAAGATAGAGTAGCTGAAGATGAATTTTTAAATAGCGTATTTGTAAAGGGAGAAATTTCTAATTTTAAACATCATTATACAGGTCATATGTATTTTACTTTAAAAGATGAAAGCTCTCTTATAAAATGTGTTATGTTTAAATCATCTACTGCTACTTTAAATTTTACCCCAAAAGATGGGATGAAGGTTTTAGTATTAGGATCTGTTGCAGTATATGAAAGAGATGGAGTATATCAGATATATTGTAAAGCGATGCAAGAAGATGGTATGGGAAGTTTGTATAAAGCATATGAGGAATTAAAGAGTAAATTAGAAAAAGAAGGTTTATTTGATGAAAGTCATAAAAAGAAAATACCTTTTATGCCTAAAATAATAGGTGTACTTACTTCTAATACTGGAGCAGTAATTAGAGATATAATTAATGTATCAACGAGAAGAAATCCAAATGTATATATTAGATTGCTACCTGTACCAGTTCAAGGGACAGGAGCAGGAGAAAAGATTGCTAAAGCAATAAGAACTATGAATGAAAAGCAATTAGCAGATGTTATTATAGTAGCAAGAGGTGGAGGTTCTATTGAAGATTTGTGGCCTTTTAATGAAGAGATTGTAGCTAGAGCAATATATGAATCTGATATTCCTGTCATTTCGGCAGTAGGACATGAAACAGATTTTACGATAGCAGATTTTGTGGCAGATTTAAGAGCTCCTACGCCATCTGCGGCTGCAGAGCTTGCAGTTACAGATATATCTAAATTAGAACAAAATATATTATTATTTCAAAGAAGATTAAAATTGGCTTTGAGTAGAAAAACTGAATTTATGAGATTAAGATATGAAAAATGTTTGAATTCTAGAGTATTTAAAGAACCATTGCAAAAAATTAATGAGTATTATATACGAATAGATAATTTGGTAAAACAACTAGAAAATAGTAGTATAAAAAAGTTAAAAGATTCTAAGCTAGAAGCAACTAAATTAATAACAAGATTAGATACTTTAAGTCCTTTAAAAACTTTAACTAGAGGATATTGTATAGCAGAAACTGATGGAAAAGTTATCACAAGTGCTAAAACTTTGAAAAAAAATATGGAAATTGATATAAGATTCCAAGATGGAAATGTAAATGCAAAGATAATATAATTTAAGGAGAGAAAATTATGAATAAGAAAATAAAAATTTTTATATTAATTATACTTATAATTTTAGTTTGTGTAATTTGTTTTCTTACTTTTAGAAATAATAAAACAGAAGAAGTAGATGTTTTTGCAAATGAAACAAATGAAGTATTAGAGAATGTAACAAATACGGTAGATGAAAATAAAGTTATATCTAATGAAGCAGGAAATGAAGAAAATTCTCAAGAAAAAACAGAAACTACTCCAGTAAATCCAACAGATATAGTACCATCAAGTTCAGTTTATGAATCAAATACAGATGTTGGAACAACAGATAAAAAGCAAGAAGCTATTGAGCTTGTTAAACAAAAATGGGGAGAAGATGATTCAGTAAGTTTTAGATGTGATTCAGTAACTACTGATGGAGAATACATAATTGCCGTAGTATCACTAGAAACAGCTTCTGTTAGAAACTATTTTAAAGTTAATTTAGAGAGTAAAACAGTTACAATTGATTATTAAGATTAAGAGGTATTAAAATGAGTGAAAAAAAAGAATTAAATTTTGAAGAATTAATAGAAAAATTAGAAGATATAACAAATAAATTAGAAAAAGAGCAATTATCTTTAGATGATTCTGTAAAATTATTTGAAGAAGGTATGAGAATTTCAAAAGAATGCAATACAAAACTAGAAGATGCTGAAAAAAGAATAACAGTATTAATAAATGATAATGATGAGATAAAGGAGGAAAACTTCAGTCCTGAAGAATAAGTAAGATATGAAAATCATTAATGAAATTTTTACTAATAAATGTATAGTTATACCACTTGTTTTATGGATTATAATACAAACATTTAAAGTTATAACAGATTTAGTGATAAATAGAAGATTAAATGTGAGAAGAATTATAGGTGCTGGTGGAATGCCAAGTTCTCACTCAGCAGTTGTATGTTCACTTGCTATGTGTATTGGTAAGGAATATGGTTTTAATTCTGGTATTTTTGCTATAGCATTAATAATGGCTTTTGTAGTTATGTATGATGCTGCAGGAATAAGAAGAGCAGCAGGAAAACAAGCTAGAATTTTAAACCATATTTTAGATACACCGGGATTAAGTCAAGTAGAAGTTCAAGAAAGATTAATAGAAGCTTTAGGGCATACACCTATTCAAGTATTTGTGGGTGCGCTTTTAGGAGCTATAGCAGGTCTTGTGATATAACTATAAATTAGAAGATAGAAGAAAAATATGAAAGAAAATAAAAATATTAATAAAATAAAAGATAAAATAAAAAATAATAAAAATTTAAAAAACAATATATTTATAATATTATGTTTTATTTTATATATGAGTATAGTGATTAGTATTTCATTTTTTCATGAAGCTTGGGAAGATGAAGCACAGGCTTGGCTAATTGCAAGAGATCTGGACTTTTTACAAATAATTGGACAAATGAAATATGAAGGTCATTCATTTATGTGGCACTATTTATTAGCGTTTTTTGCTAAAAGTGGATTACCATATATTTTTACAAATGTATTAATGTTTATTTTTGCAGGAATAATTTGTTTACTTGTTCTAATTAAAGCACCTTTTAAGAAATTAACCAAAATATTAATTTTATTTAGTTCAGTTTTTTTATATTATATGCCAATCATTTTAAGACCATATATAATAATTCCATTAATGTTAATAATAATAAGTATATTAAATGAGAAACCTGAAAAATACCCAATTACGTATGGTATATGTATTGCAATATTAAGTAATTCACATATAATTGTTTTAGGTCTTGCTGTAATAATATATATTTTTTACATAAAAGAAGAATTTTTTGATAAATTGCATACAAACTCAAAAAAACAAAATTGTAAATTAATAATTGGAGCTATTATTGCATTTTTAGGAATTTTTTTAGTTGTGGTAATGGCAATTATGGGATATATTTTTTCTATAGCAGCAACTCATGGTACAGATCAAATTATAAGTGTTTTATACAGAACAATTAATTTTGGAAAAAATTTATCTAGAGTTTTATTTGGGGTAGATAAATATGGAATTATTATATTGTTAGAAGCTCTATTTTTTACTTATTTAATAGTAAAATCTTGGAAAATAAACAAAAAACAAGGAATAATTTTTATTATAGGCTTAATGTTTTATTTATATGTTCAATTAGCTATTTTCGGTATTTATACAGACCAAAGAACTGCATTAATATATATTTTTGTATTATTTTTATCTTGGAATATGACTAATTTTTCAAAAAATAAAAATAAGATGACTATTTTTGAAATACTATTAATTATTATTACGATATTAGGATTACCAAATACAATTAGAGTAATTTATCAAGAAATTAAGTATCCTTATAATGACTCAAAGGCTGTAGCAAATTATATAGATGAAAATATAGAAGAAGGTAGTATATTTATTACAGTAAATTGGGATTCTATATCTTCTGTAGAAGTATACTTATCAGGAAAAGATTATAAATTTTATGATGCAACAGATTGTGTTTTTATGACATATGCTACTTGGAATAAATTTTTAGATAAAAAAGGTGAAGATTATTTGGAAAATGCTATAAATAAATTAAAAGAAGAATCAAATAAAAATCTTTATGTACTAAATTTAATATCAGAAGATTCTAATATTACAGATTTGAATTCTTTTAGAAAATCAAAGGATAGGTTAAAACTTATATATGCTACTAAAGAAAAGTGCTTAGCTAGAAAGGCATATTTATATGAGATTATAAAATAGGAGGTATTATTATGACTGATATTGAGATTGCAAGAAGTGTGAAGTTAGAAAAAATAACGGAAGTAGCTAGAAAGTATGGCATTACTGAAGATGATCTCGAAGTATATGGAAAGTATAAAGCCAAAATATCTAGAGAATTTATTAATAAGATGAAGAAAGAAAAGGATGGTAAACTTGTACTTGTTACTGCAATAAATCCAACACCATTAGGAGAGGGAAAAACTACTGTTGCAATAGGATTATCAGATGCATTAAATCTTATAGGGAAAAAGTCAGTTTTGGCTTTAAGAGAACCATCATTAGGTCCAGTATTTGGTATAAAAGGTGGAGCTACTGGTGGAGGATATTCTCAAGTTGCTCCAATGGAAGATATTAATCTACATTTTACAGGAGATATTCATGCTATAACTTCTGCAAATAACTTATTATCAGCTATGATTGATAATCATATTTACTATGGAAATAAATTGAAATTCAAAAAAGTTATTTGGAAAAGATGTGTAGATTTAAATGATAGAAGTTTAAGAGAAGTTGAAATAGGATTATCAAACGAAAAAAATATGATTCCAAGAAAAGATGGTTTCGATATTTCTGTTGCTTCTGAAATTATGGCTATTTTTTGTTTAGCAGAAGATTTAAAAGATCTAGAAAGAAGATTAGGTAATATAATTGTCGGATATAATGAAGAGGACAATCCGATTTTTGCAAGAGATTTAAAAGCTGAAGGTGCTTTAACTGTTTTATTAAAAGATGCAATTAATCCTAATATTGTACAAACTCTAAAGCATAATTTAGCAATAGTTCATGGTGGACCATTTGCAAATATTGCTCATGGATGTAATAGTGTGATAGGAACAAGATTAGCATTAAAACTTGGAGATTTTGTTATTACAGAAGCAGGTTTTGGTGCAGATTTAGGAGCAGAAAAATTTGTTAATATTAAATGTAGAAAAGCTAAATTGAATCCTTCAGCAGCAGTTTGTGTAGCAACTTTAAAAGCTTTAAAATATCATGGGGGAGCCAAACAAGATGAATGTTCTGAGGAAAATATTGCCGCTTTAGAAATTGGAATTCAAAATTTATTAAGACATGTAGATAATATTAAAAATAAATACGGATTAACTCCTATTGTTGCAATAAATAAATATTATTCTGATACAGAAAAAGAAATAAAGTTTTTAGAAAATAAATTGAAAGAAAAAGAGATTGAATTAAGTGTTACAGATGTATGGAGTAAAGGTGGAGATGGAGCAATAGATCTAGCAGAAAAAATTGTTAGACTTGTTGAAAATAAAAATAAAATAAATTTTGTATATAAAGATGGAGATAAAATTAAAGAGAAAATTGAAAAAGTTGCAAAAGAAATTTATGGAGCAATTGGTGTTGAATACACAGAAGAAGCAGAAGAACAGATTTTACAAATAGAGAAATTGGGGTATGGAAAATTTCCTATTTGCATAGCAAAAACTCAATATTCTTTTTCAGATAATGCTAAAAACTTATTATGTGATAAGCCTTTTAAAATAACTATAAAAGAAGTAATTGTTAAAAATGGAGCAGAGTTTGTAGTTGTAAAAACAGGTAAAATTTTTACAATGCCTGGATTACCAAGAATTCCAGCAGCAGAAAAAATAAGATTGGATGAAAATGAAGATATAGTAGGAATCTTTTAAAAAAAATAATAATGGATTATAATGAGTAGTAGAAGTAATTTAAAAAATGAAGTAAGTTCAAAATATTTACTAAAATAGAAAAAACAAATGATAGAAACTTTAAATTTGCTTAATGTAAAAAATCACGAGTATAACTCGTGATTTTTTTAGTATTATTTTAATTATATTTTTTATTTATTAGTTTTATCTTCATTAAATGAACTAGATAATATTTTTGGTATTGCTACAAAAAGTTTATAGAAAGCTAATTTTACTTTTTTCTTAAACATATAAAATTTACTCAAGCTTCTTGGACTAACTAAAAAATCATCTTGATTATCAACTTCTATTAATGCAGTTTCTTCATTTTTTGTGTTTTCATCTGTATTTAAAACATCTATTAAAGGGGCTTCTGCATCAGGCTCTGTTTCTATATTTACATCATTTTTGTATTCTTGATCATCAGTTTCTTGTATATTTGTAATATTAATGTTTGAATTTACACTTTCTGATTTTTGTACTTCATTTTGAGCATTATTATATAAATTAGTTATTAGATTATCTATAGTGGCATCAAGATTATTATCTAATTCAGTATCAGAAATTTCATAAACTGATTGCTCTTTATTAATATTTTTTTGAGCATTATTTTCAGAATTTGTATTATTATCAGGTTTTATTTCATTTTCAAAATTAACAACGCTTTCATTAATAATATCATCAGCTTTTTCTTTAAAATTATTTTCTTGATCATTTGTTTCTAATCCATTTTTAAAATTTTCTATAGAAGAAACATTTTCTTCTTCAAAAGTAGATGATTTTACTATTGGAGATAATATTTCATCAATTAAATTATCCATGTCAAATTCAGCAATTTTTTCAGTTTCTGTTTGATTTTCAGATAAAATATTAGTTAATAATTCTTGTTTATTAGTAGAAGGTGTATTAGTATCATTTGATTTTTCTTCATTATATATATCATTAAAAATATTTTCTATATCATTATTTAATTCAGGCTCTTCTACGCTATTTACAATAGTATCCTCTATTGATACTGGTTCACTTTTTTTAACTTCGACAGAAAACTCGATATTTTCACTTGATTTTACTTCTTGGGTTGTTTTTACATCTTCTTTTGTAACTATTTCATTTTGATCAATTGCTTTAAGAATTGTATTATCTGATTTTGAAATATCTTCTTCAAAAAGATTAGTTAATATTTCGTTGATAATATTTTCATTTATAATAAATTTTTCTTCAATTTGAGGTTCTTCTGAAATAGGAGATGTGTAATTTTGATAATTGTTATTATCCCATTCATAATTAGAGTTTCTAAAACAGAAATTAAAATTATTATAGTTTAGTAAATTAATTTCTGCAGTAAATCCATTTTCAGTTTTTTCCATTAATTTTTCAGTTGTGTGATGCCATTCATCATTAAATCCATATACAATAGCTACAGAATCAGAATCTTTTTTAAATAAGTCTCCTGAATATGTAATATTAACTTTTTTATTTTGAAATAAATCACCACTGAATTTTATATCAGCATAACTACTCATAACTAGACACTCCTATACCCATTTATTAAATGTATTATAATAATAAACTAAATTTTTTTCAAGGCATAATTTGTAATTATATATTACATTTTGGTAACAAAAATTGAAAAATGAAATATAGGTAATTTTTGTATAAATTATTGTTATTGGTAAACAATAGAAATAATAAGAAAGGAGATTGTTATGAAGATTAGGAATTTAGTTATAATTTTTTTAATATTAATACTTTTAATTGGATTATATTTACCAGTAAGTTATGCATTATCTAAATATGGTTCAAGAGGAGAGGAAGTAAAAAAAATACAAACAAAATTAAAACAATGGGGATATTATTCAGGTAATATAGATGGAATCTATGGAACAGGAACGTTTAATGCAGTAAAGAGTTTTCAAAAGAAAAACGGATTAGATGTGGATGGAATTGCTGGAGAAAAAACATTAAAAGCTTTAGGAATAACTTCAGGATCTAATAATAGTAATAGTGCAACTAGTAATAATACTGATTTAAATTTATTAAGTAGAGTAGTTTATGGAGAGGCAAGAGGCGAACCATACAAAGGAATGGTTGCAGTTGCAGCTTCTGTATTAAATAGAGTTGCTGATTCTAGATTTCCTAATACAATTGCTGGTGTTGTTTATCAGGCAGGAGCTTATACATGTGTTTCTGATGGACAAATTAATTTAGAACCAGATGAAACTGCAAGAAAAGCAGCACAGGATGCAATAAACGGCTGGGATCCAACTTCTGGTTGCATTTATTATTTTAATCCAGATACTGCAACTTCAAGTTGGATATGGAGTAGACCACAGGTATTAACAATAGGAAAACATATTTTTTGTAAATAGTATAAAAACCAAAAGTCACTAAGTTTTAGGCGATTTTTGGTTTTATTTATAAATAAACTTTTATTCTAAGTTTTATTTGACAAAATCATAACATATTGGTAATATATATATGAAAAAACGGAGGAAAACGAGAATGCTTTATCCAAGATTATATTGCAGAAGAGTAACAGATATAACACCAGAATTTTTAAAGAAAAATAATATAAAAGGATTAATTTTAGATGTAGATAATACACTTTTAGATTTTGAATTAAATATACTAGATGGATTAAAACAATGGCATGAAAATATGAAAAAAAATAATATAAAGTGTATGATTTTATCAAACAGTAATAAAGAGAAAAAGATAAAAATGGTTGCAGAATTAATGGAAATTCCATTTATAAAATTTGCTACTAAACCTTTAAAAAGAGGATTTAAAATGGCACAAAAAATATTAGATCTTCCAAATGAAAATATAGCAGTTGTTGGAGATCAAATTTTTACAGATGTAATTGGAGCTAATAGATCAAATATGTTCTCTATATTAGTAGAGCCGATTGCTGAAAAAGACTTGTGGATGACTAGATTTAAAAGACCAATAGAAAACTTAATTATAAAAAAATATTTGAAAAAAGTAGGTAAGGAAAACTAAAGAAGATGTATTTTAATGATGTATCTATAATAATTTATGTAATAATAGGAATACTTGGATTAATAGTAGGAAAAATAGTCGCTTGGTGTAATATAAGAATTCCAGAAAATAAAAAAGTTTTTAGTAAAGAATTTTTTAAAGTAAATAAACTAGGATTAAAAAATAATTATATATTTATGATAATTACAGCATTTATCTATATATGTTTGCTATATAGATTTGGAATACAAAAAAATGATATATTTAAAAATTTGGATTTAATAAAGTTCTTAATTTTAACACCAATGCTTATTTTAGCTTTTTCTATTGATGTGAAACATAGGATAATACCTAATAGATTAAATTTAACTATTTTTGAATTTGGAATAGTTATTAGCTTTGTTTATGGTATTACAAATGTTAATATGGCAAAAGATTATATTTTAGGCATGATAGTTGGTGCGGCAATTTTTGGAATAATAACAGTCTTAGGTTGGATAATTTCCGGAAAAGAAGCTATGGGTCTAGGAGATGTTAAATTTATAAGTGCTTTAGGTCTATATTTTGGAACAAGTACAATTTCTGAAATATCTTTACTTGCATTTTGTGTTGCAGCAGTTTGTTCAATAATAATTTTACTTGTTAGACTTTTAATTTTAAAATCAAATGATGAATATGTTGCATTTGGACCGTTTATGGTTATTGCAGCATTTGCGTGCATATTTTTGCCAAGCAACTTTGTTTTTGATACATTTTTAGCTTTTTGCAAAGTATTAGGAGATAAAATATCATTAATTTAAATAATTTGGAAAGGATTGAAGTCTTATGAATATAAAAATTAAATGGCTTAGAAATCAATTATTATCTTTAAAGTTAGATGGCATGATAGTTTCTAATCCAATAAATGTTAGATATTTAACAGGACTTTCAGAAGAAGGAATTTTAATACTTGCACCAAAGGAAAATATTTTTGTTACAGATAGTAGATATATAGAAAGTGTAAATAGAAAATTAACAATAGATGATGAGATTATTGCTTATGATAGTAGAAATCTTAATAAATATGATTATGAATCTATTTTTATGCTTTGTAATAATGTTGGCTTTGAAGAAAAATATGTTACTTATGAAAAATATCAAAAATATTTGCAAACTTATCAGGTTAATTTAGTAGAAACAGAAGGTTTAATAGAAAATCAAAGAATTGTTAAAGAAAAGCAAGAGATAGAATTTATAAAGAAAGCTTGTGAGATTACAGATAAAGCTTTTGAATATATAATAAGAAATATAAAAGTAGGTATGACAGAAAAAGAAGTTGCATTTGAAATTGAAAAATATATGATTTTAAATGGAGCTGATGAATTAGCTTTTGATTCGATAGTGGCATTTGGTGAAAATACTTCTATGCCACATGCAGTTCCAACAGATAGAGAAATTCAAAAAGGCGATATAGTGCAATTTGATATTGGCGCAAAATACAAAGGATTTTGCGCAGATTTATCAAGAGTAGTTTTTGTTGAAGAAATAAAAGACGAATATAAGGAAGTCTATGATTTTGTGCTTTTAGAACAAAAAAGAATAAGTTCAATCCTTAAAGATGGTGCTAATATAAAAACAGTAATAAAAGATAGAGAAACAGAGTATAAATTAAAAAATTATTCAATTTTACATGCTTTTGGACATGGGGTAGGACTAGAAATACATGAACTTCCAACTTTATTATCAAAGCAAGATAATATTTTAAAAGAAAATGCTGTTATAGCTATAGAACCAGGAGTATATGTTCCAGGAAAATTCGGAATAAGAATAGAAGATACTTTTGTAGTTGAAAAAAATGAATGTTTAAGTTTAACTAATTCAGAGAAAGATTTGACTGTAATAAAATTAGCAAAATAAATTTTAATATTAGAATATAAATATAATTTACATTAAATATAACTTATAACTATAAAATTTTAAATATAAGATTATATTTAAGAAAAAACAAAAAATGATATACAATTAACTTTTGGCAAAGTATTGATTAATATGTTAATTTATGGTAATATAATAATGATTGAAATAAAAAAGAGAAAAGGAGAAATTTTTATGGCAGATGTATATATGGCAGGAGATTTAAGAAATAATACAACTTTTGAATTAGATGGAAATGTATTTAAAGTTGTAGAATTTCAGCATGTTAAACCAGGTAAAGGAGCAGCTTTTGTTAGAGTAAAAATGAAAAATGTTATAACAGGGGCAGTTATTGAAAGAACATTTAATCCATCTGAAAAATTACAGGGTGCAGAAATAGAAAAAAGAGAAATGCAATATCTATATAATGATTCTGGATTATATTATTTAATGGATAATGAAACTTATGAACAAATACCATTAAATGAAGAACAATTAGGTGATGCACTAAAATATATAAAAGAAAATATGAATGTGACAGTATTATCTTTTAAAGGTAAAGTATTTAATGTTGAACCACCTATGTTCGTTGAACTTGAGGTTACATATACAGAACCAGGATTTAGTGGAAATACAACAACAACTTCAGGAAAACCAGCTACATTAGAAAATGGATTAGAAATATCTGTACCATTATTTGTAGAAATTGGCGATGTTGTTAGAATTGATACTAGAACAGGATTATATATGGAAAGAATTTAATTAAAAAAATTTAAAGGATTGACGGCAATGCCGTCTTTTTTTATAGTTAAATGTAAGTGAGCACCAGTTGTAGCGCCATTTGTTGGATTTCCTAAAGAATCGTGATATGGATTATTTGGAACATTATAAACAATTTTAGGACCAACACTTGAGATAATATCTCCAGAGTTAACTGAATCTCCAACAGAAACTACAAAATCTGGAGAAACATGCGAATAAGATGTTATAATATTATTATTTTGAATTTGAATTGTATAACCATTAGCACCATTAAAGCCGGTATATATAACGTTTCCAGAAATAACAGAGAGAATATTAGTTCCAGTTGGTGCGGCAATATCTATACCAGAGTGATTTGAAGAAGCACCATCTGTTGGGGCAGTTCTATTTCCAAATCTAGATGTAATTGTATGATAACCGAGGCGTTGGCCAAATAAAATTAGAATTTGAAAAAAAGTATATAGTATCTTTTTCAGAAAAATAATTTGAAGTTAAAGTTGTATTTTTATAAAAACTTATAACACATGAAAATATTATTATAAGGAACAAAAAAATATAAAAATATTTAAGAAAATTAATATGAAAGCCCTCCTTTATGAGATTAAAAATATAAAAAGAATTTTACAATATAGATAATTAAATTTTAAAAATATATAGATAAAAAAGAAAGCTAAGATATCTTAGCTTTTTTTGGTCTGGCAGGGGTAGTAGGATTCGAACCCACACAGGCGGTTTTGGAGACCGATGTGCTACCATTGACACTATACCCCTATATGAAACTGACAATAAATATAATAACATAAGTAAAAAAAGAATTCAAGCAATTTTTTAAAATATTGTTAAATTTTAATTATAGAAAAAGAAATAAAATTGTAATATAAAAAAGTATTGCAAATAAAAAAATTAAATGTTATACTAACTACAGTATTATTTTTTGAGTAAGAGAAAGGGGAAAAAAATAATGAGAAAATTATCAAAATTATTAGTTATGGCAGTTGTAGTTTTAGCTGTAATTACAATGTCTATGAATGTTAATGCTTCTACACAAGCATTAAAAGATTATGTTGGAGATATTCATAATATAAATGGTATGACATTTGAACTAACAAATAATCAAAAAACAGCAGTTTTAAATTATATATCAGGTTTAAGTGATGCTACAGCAGCTAGTGTTCAAGCAAAAATAGCACAAGCAGAAAACTTAATAAGAGAAACTGGAGCAACAAGTTTATCACAAATTAGTTTAGAAACAAAAGAAACTGTATTATCACTTGCAAAATCAGCAGCTCAAGAAGCTGGTTTAACTCTTTCAGTTGATACAAAAGCTAAAACATTTGCATTAACAAAAGCAGATGGATCTGTTTTAACTTCAGGAGGATATACATCATTAATAGGTAATGTAGCATCAGCAGGAACAGGAGCAGCCAATAACGGTGGAACAGCTCAAACAGCTGGGTCAACATTATTATATACAGGATCAAATTATGCTGTATATGCAGTTGCAGTTTTAGCAATAGTTGCCGTTGCAATAGTTGTTAAGAAAAGAGCATAATAATTGGTAAAAAAAGTATTAAAAATATTAAAAGCAGCTATTTTTTCATTAATAGTTGCTTTTTTGTTTGTAATAGTAATAAGTGGAACATTTGTAGTTCTAGGTAAAGAAAAATTTGAATTGGCAACTTACCTTTTACAAATGATTACTGTTACTGAGACCAAACAACAAGATGTTACTCCGGTTTTAGAAGGTGGAGTATTAGTGAATTATCCAGTATATGGAACAAAATACGCAGATATAAAAATTGAAAGTATAAATTTAAGTTTACCAGTATATTATGGAGCAAATTATACAATCTTAAAGAGTGGTATAGCACATGATGAAAGATCTTATTTTCCTGGTGAAGGCGGAAGTGTAATTTTAGCAGGACATAATTTTAAAACTTTTTTGGCAAATTTACCTAAAGCTGAAATTGGTGATATTATTACTTTAGAAACAACTTATGGTACTTTTAATTATGAAATTTATGATACTAAAATTGTTAAAGAAACAGATGTTGATGAAGTGCCTATTCAAAAAGAAAAAGAAATATTAATGTTATATACTTGCTGGCCAATAAATAATATAGGACATGCATCTCAAAGATATGTTGTATATGCAAATCCAGTTGAAGAATAGGAGAATAATTATGAAAATATTTAAAACAATTTTAAATATAATATTATCTTTTTTACTAATAATATTAATAGCAATGTCTATAGTAATAAATATATTACAGGATAAAATTTTAAATAAAGACTATATCTTATCCAAAATGGAAGAAAACCAAGTTTATCTTCAAGTTTCAAGAGAAGTAGATAATGGGTTTGAAAATTATATTTATCAATCTGGATTACCAGAAGATATTATAAAAGATTTATATACTGAGGATACTATAAAAAATGATGTAAATTCTTTCATAAATGCTCTTTATGATGGAACAGAAATACAAATTAGCGATTCTATTATTAGAGAAACTTTAGATAAAAGAATAAATGAATATTTAGTTTCTGAAAATAAAACACTTAATGAGCAAGGAAAAAAGAATGTCGAAAAATTTGAAGATTTAATTGTTAATGAATACAAGAATAATGTTAATGCTTATGGCTCATTATATAAGACTGGTCATGATTTTTTAGATAAATTAGAACAAGTAATTCAAAAGATAAAATTTATACCAATTATTTTGATAATTGCTTTTATTATATTTTTGATAGTAAATAATTTAAAGAATTTGCTTTTGACAATTAATTATGCCTGTATAAGTTTATTAAGTTTAGGAATTTTAATAAAAATTGGAGTTAGTATAATTTTCTCAAAAATAAATATAGACAATATTCTTTTTATAACTAAAGCATTAAGTAATTTGTTAATAAATATAAGTAAAGAAATTTTATATATTTGTTCAGATTATGCAAATTTATTTATAGTAATTGGTATAGTAGGAATATTAATATATGCTATAGCAGATAATGTAAAAAAAGTAGATGTAAATACTGCTAAAGAATACAAAAATAAAGAAGACCAAAATGCTGTAGATAAAAAAGAACATAAAAAGAAAGAATTTAGAAAAAAAGAAACTAAAGTTAGGAGAAGAAGAAGTTCTAAAAAATAAGAAATATACTATTTACAAAAAAAGAAATATAAAATAAAATATTTATGAAATAATTTCAAGTAAATTGAGAATTGACTTGAGGAGGAATATAAGTTGGAGGGAAATAAAAGAGTTTCGGTACTGTTTATTTTTCTTATAGTATTAATTATTGTATTTATTGCAAATATTGTTAACTTATTTAAAAAACAAGAACCTGAAAAAAGTGCAGTAGGTGAAAATATATCAAATAATAATAACCAAGCAACAGAAGAATTATCTAATTTTAAACTTATTTCAAGTTCTGAAAATGAAGGTATAGATGAGTTTTTAACTAAATATGCAAAATCTCAAAATATAGATTTAGAAATAGAATATGCAGAAGATAAAGATATAGTTGATATGCTGAACTCTGGTAAAAAATATGATGCAGTTTGGGTATCTGATTCTATATGGCTTAATATGTTAGAAGATACTGTGCATATTGTAGATGCCAAATCTACAAGTATAAATCCTATTGTATTAGCAATAAAAGAAGATATAGCAGAAAATTTAGGTTTTACTAAAAATGATATTTATTTTAAAGATATCGTAGAAAAAATAAAAGATGGGAGTTTAAATATTTGTATGGCAGATCCTACTCAAACTAATACTGGAATTTCTACATATTTATATTTTATTTCAATAATTTCTGGTACTCCTGGAGTATTAAAAAGTGAATATTTAGAAAATCAGGAAGTAAAGAATGAATTAGTTTCAATCTTTAAAGTAGTTGAAGAATCAAGTAGTGAAAATATTTTAGAAAAACTATTTTTAAATGGAGATTATAATGCTATTATTACTTATGAATCATCAATAATAAGTATAAATCAAGAACTAGAAAATAATGGTGATAAAATAATATATGCCTTATATCCAAAAGATGGAGTTTATGTTTCAAATTCTCCATTTGCATATATAGATAATGAAGATAGTGAAAAAAAGGCAGTTTTTGAAAAATTACAAGAGTTTATACTGAGCGATGATAGTCAAGAAATGCTTTCATCTAAGGGAAGAAGAGCTTGGTATGGAGGAATTAGTGATTTTGCAAATAAAAATATTTTTAAATTAAGTTGGGGAATAGATACTACAAAATACATTACGCCAATTAATTTTCAGGATATTGAAACAATAAAAAAATTTATAGAACTTTATCAATCTGAGCTATCAGAAAAAATAGACAATGCAAAAATAGAAAATACAGAACTAGAAAATAATAATGAAGAAAATAATATAGAATATAGCGATAACACAAATTATTTAGGTAGTAGTGAAGAAGAAATATTAAATTCTTTTATGGAAGAAGTGAGGGATATAATTAATGAAGAAACGTAATATAAGCTATAAAGGAACAGTTTTGTCAGCAATATTAGGGGGCGCATTTTTTACTGTTCCATACTTATTTTTAGAAATACCAATATTATATTCACTTGGAATGGCAGTAGTAGCTTTTGGAGCAGGAAATTTATTATTTTCAGAAAATGAAAATAAAATTAATACGAATAATGAGCCACAAAAAAATATAAATGATATTTTAGATTTAGCAAGAAAACAAAATGCTCAAATATATGCTATTATGAATAAAGTAGAAGATGATAAATTAGTGGATGATTTAAAAGAAGTTCATGAAACTGTTAAAAAAATAATAGATACTGTTGAAAAAAATCCTAAAAAGTTAGATAAAGCACAAACATTTTTTAGTTATTATTTACCTGTTACATTAAAGATAATGATAAAGTATGATGATATAGAAAATCAAGAATTGATAAGTGATGAAAGTAAAAAAATTATGGATTCAACAGAAGATATGATATCAAAAATAAGTAAATCTTTTAAAATGCAACTTGCTAGTTTATATGAATCAGATATAATAGATACAGATGCTGAAATAAAAGTATTTAATTCTATGCTTAATTCAGATGGTTTTAATCCTAATGATGATTTTGATTTAAAATAAGGAGGGACTAGTTTGAAAAAAAGACTTTTAGGAATTATTATATTAATTTTACTGATCTGTGGAGTTGTTTTCATAAAATCTATTTTAAATCCAAGTGAAATTTCCAAACAAAATTCATCAAGCTTAAGTATAGAAGAAAGAAAAAAAGTAAAAATAGCTGATTTAAGTGATGTAGAAATTTTTTTAGAGGATAAAGTTAAAGAAATAATAAACTTAAAATATAATTTTGATGTAAGTTATGAAAAATTATCTAATAATGAGTTATCAAATACTTCTTTATTAAATAATGTAAATTCAAATTATGATTTAATATTTTCTAATAATGAAATTTTGAATAATTTGAAAGAAAAGGTTAATGAAAAAAATGAGAATAATCTAAATTATGAAAACTTACTAAGTACACCACTTGTAATTTATAGTTGGAATGAAGTTGTAGATATTTTAATTAATGAAAATATTGTTACTAAAAAAGATGATGTTTATTATATTACAGATATGAATAAATTAATAAATTATATATTAGAAGAAAAAATGTGGGCCGAACTAGGCTTAGATATGATATATGGAAATATTAATATAATTTCAGCAAATCCAATTAATACTTCTTCAGGAGCAAGTTATTATAGTTTATTACTTTCCACAATGAGTAAAGAAAGCTTGAATATTGAAGAAACTTTTCCTAAGTTAAAAGAAATTTACGAAAAATCTCAATATATGAGTAGTGATGAAGAAAATTTATTTGATAGATATGTAAGACTTGGAATGCCAGCTGTTCCATTGTTTGCAGATTATGAAAAAAGTATAATTAAATTTGCAAATTCGAATCCTAGTGCATTTAAACAAATAGAATCTAATATTAAAATATTATATCCGTCACCAACAATTCTAAAAGAATATGTGTTAGAAAGTTTTACAGAAAATGGAAATAATTTTAAAGATATATTTTCTGATTCAGAATTTCAAAAGGTTGTTTTAGAAAAATTTGGTTTAAGAAAAAATAGTGAAAAAAATGAAAATTTAGAAATTAATGGAACTTCAAAAGATATGCCAGAAGCGTTTCAAACTTTGGATAGTAATGTATATAAAGAATTAATTTCTTATCTTAATGAAAATAATTAAATATAATTTTTATATAAAAATATTAAATATAAAATATGTAAGAATATTAAATTAAAATTCAAGAAGCATAATTAAAGTGATTATAATTTTTATTATATACTAATGATATTAATTTTAAGGAGGAAAAAATAATGAGTGATGCTGCTGCTTTAGAACTAAAAATTGAACCTAAAGTCGAAAAAGAAAAAATTGAAAAGGAAATCTTAGAAGGAGAAAAAGTAACAGAAGAGAAAGTAGAAAATTCTTTAAATTATGATTTATTATCAAAAGAAGAACAAGATGCTATTGATGAATTTTGTGAAAAAGTGGATATTACAGATACAACACAAGTTCTACAGTATGGATCTTCTGCTCAAAATAAAATATCAACTTTTTCTGATGGAGTTTTACAAAGTGTAAAAACTAAAAATACTGGTGAAGTAGGAGATTTGTTGGCAGACTTAGTAGTACAAGTAAAAGAATTTGATACAGATATTCCTGCTAGTTTGAATCCAAAAGGTTTATATGGTTTGTTTTTTAATGCAAAAAAACAAATAGAAAAAATGATAGTAAAATTTAGTAAAGTAGAAACTAATGTAAGCAAGATAGAGAAACAGTTAGAAACTCAAAAAATTAAAATGTTAAAAGATATAACTATTTTCGACACTATGTATGAAAAGAATTTAGAGTATTTTAAGGAATTATCTTTATATATTATAGCTGGAGAAAAAAAATTAGATGAATTAAGAAATGTAACTTTACCAGAGTTACAAAAAGCTGCTGAAGCTTCAGGTGAGCAAGCTGATATACAAAAAGTAAATGATATGGTAAATATAATAAATAGATTTGAAAAGAAAATTTATGAATTAAAAACAACAAGAATTATTTCGATTCAAATGGCTCCACAAATTAGATTGATTCAAAATAATGATAGTGAATTAGTAGAAAAGATTCAAAATTCACTTATAAATACAATACCTCTTTGGAAAAACCAAATAGTAATTGCATTAGGATTAGCTAATGCAAAAGGTGCATTAGATATACAAAAATCAGTTACAAACACAACAAATGAAATGCTTCAGAAGAATAGTGAAATGCTAAAACAGGGAACAATTGAAATTGCTGAAGAATCAGAAAATTCAACAGTAAGTGTTGAAACACTTCAAAAAACTAATAAAGATATTATTGAAACATTAGATAAAGTACTTGAAATTCATGAGAATGGAAGAACTAAAAGAATAGAGGCAGAAAAGCAACTTTTAAATATTGAGAAAGAATTAAAAGATAAGATGTTAGAAATAAAAGTAAATAAATCAGATGACCAACCAAAAAGTGAAAATGAATAATAAAAAATCCCAAGTTTTAATTAAACTTGGGATTTTTTTGGTAGATAACAATTAAAAATAATAAATATAACTAGTAATTAAAATAAATTTTAATAAAAAGATATTAAAATAGTAAATGGTAAAATAAAACCTATTAATGCAATCAAAATAATTGTTATACCACCACTTTTATTTTTTTTTGAGTTTATTTCATATATTGCGTAAAAAAGTGTTTTTAAAAAGCAATATATAATAAAAAATATTGCAATAACCTTCATAAAAAACCTCTCTTTGTTTTATTTTCTATTAAATAAATTGCTTGAATTTAAACTAGTTTCGACTTTTACATCAAAAAATGAATCTTTGAAGATCTTATCCCAATGAATTTTATTAAATTCTTCTGTTGTTAAAAATTTTGATTCTAATATTCCTTTAAAACCAATAACATCAGAATCATATTTTTTCGTAATGTCATATAAATAATTTTTTATTTGTTTTTCTAAATACTCATTAACTGTTTTTTCAAGTTTTTCAATATTATTAGAATCTATATAATTAAAGATATTACCAGAACTACGAATATTTCCTTCTGGATAAATATTTACTGAAATAAATGGACTGCCATTAATTATATCGATTTTTATATCTGTATTTTTATATAAACTTAATTCTAAATCTACATCTTCTGCTTCATTGAAAGGGTTTTTAATAGTTATAATACAAGATTTTAAATCATTTGTAAGAATAAGATGAGCAATCGAACCTAATATATCAACATGTCCAACCATTGTTTCACCTTTAAAAATAGCCAAACCATTTGCTTGTATATTATTATCTGTTACTGTCATATATATTGTTGTTGGCTCGAAATAATCGTTGTGTAATTCTTGGAAAAAACTACCAAAAGTAGATTGGATTGTAAATCCTGTATTTTCTGAAGATGAAATAAGATAGTCAAATAACCTTGAAGAAAATACTTCTCCAGAATTTTGTACTTTATCTAATATATCAAAAGCTGATTTTGAACTAACTATTAATTTACAGGTATCTCTTAATTCTGTATTATTACTTAGAGTATTGAAATATGTTTTTATGCCTTCAGTTGCGAGTTCTTCAGATATAACTATTGCAGCACAATGAGAGAAATTTAATTGTTTACTTAGAAAATTATTAAAAATATTAATACCTTCATCTATAGTTTTGGCTTCAACTGTATATACTTTGTAATTACTAGATTGAGAAGAACTTGAACTATCACTACTTTCACTACTAGAATTTGACGGAATTTGTATACTTATAGATAATAAGTCATTTTCAGATTTATCCAGACCTAGGGCTGTTACAAAAAAATACTGGTCTATTCCGTTTAAATTATCACATCCTGTAAGTAGAAAGAGTAATGGAAAAGTTATAATTAAAAATAAAATTGTTTTTCTCATATTTGTTTATGTGCCTTTCTTCTTTTTTTTATGTTTGCAAAAAGTAGTATAAATAAGCTTATTCCAAACATAAATATTAATACAAAATATCTATAAAATACATTTTCTATAAAACGTATTTGTGATATGTTAGTTGGTATTAAAGCCAATCCTAATAATATACTACAAGTAGAAAAACTAATCATTTTTTCATTAGTTACATTAGTAATTTTTTTTACAATTTTATTTATTATAAAAATAACAAAACTCAAATAAGAAAAAAATGAAAAAATCCATAAAAATATGAAAAAAGCATCTACTCTTTGTAAAAAGTTCCCAAGTTCAATTTGTCTTGCGAGTAAAAGTAGTGAGTTTATAGGTTCATTTCCTGTAGGAGCACTAAATAGAGTAAGCATAGAAATTGTTGTTAGTAATAAAAGTATGAAAGATACAATATAAGAAATTATTGATATTTTATTAAAATCACTAGGATTTTTTAAAAGTGGTTTTATAAAATAAAAATAAATTATAAAATTCATAACAAAAGTATTACATAATCCTTTTATAAAGGTAGTATGATAGCTTTCTCCAAAAATTGGTGTTAAATTCTTTATATCAAATTTATTCCAAATAGCAAAAAATGTTATAAATATACTTAAAATTATTAGTGGAACTATAAAAGAAATAGAATGTGAGATTGATTTTAATCCACTTAGATTTGCAATTAATATTCCAATAATAAAAAATAATAATATATATATCATATTAAAATTTGAAAAATATATAGTTCTTAATACATTTGAAAAATCTAATAAAGTAATAAAAGATATTGAAAAAAATAAAACAATACTAATTAGTGCAACTATAATTTTTAATATTTTTCCGCCCAAAAATTCAGAAATATCTAAAATATCAGAGTTTTCAAAATTTTTAAATAATTTTAATGAAATAAGTAAAAAAATAAAATCAACAATACTTACATATATTATATTTATAATAGCACCTGTTCCAACTAGATTCACAATATAATATGGAATATTTAATATTAATTTACTTATCATAATAATTGCTATTATAAAAATAGATTCTATTTTTCCTAATTTGTAATTATTTTCCATTTTTTCTCCATTTCATACTAATATGTTCTTCAATATTAGGCTTTTTGGTATTTAAAAAAGAATTCCTTTTTTCTCTAGCCCATACAGGATTTATATATATACCATCATTAGTCTTTAGATCTTTAAAAGGTATATATGGTGAAAAGAAAGGTACTCCAAAAGAGTTCTGGCTTGATAATAATATAATATGAATAAATAGTCCTAAAGCAATTCCTAGAAAACCAGCAATATATCCTAAGATAGTATACATAAATCTAAACATTCGTATTGAAAATCTCAAAGAATTATCTGGTATTGAAAAAGCTGAAATTCCAGCAAATGCTACAATTATTATTAGTATAGGACTTACGATATTAGCAGATACTGCTGCATCTCCAATAACTAAAGCACCTATTATTCCGTATTGTTGTACTAAAAGAAGCTGGTCCACGAATACTCGCTTCTTGTAATAATTCAAAAGATAATTCCATAATTATAATTTCAAAAAATATAGGAAATGGAATAGCCTCTCTGGCAGATGTAATTGCAAAAAGAAGTTCTGTTGGTAAAAGTTCATAGTGATACATAGTTATTGCTAAATACATACCTGGAATGAGTAAA
>ERZ809224.209-NODE-209-length-61272-cov-31.556365_pt1 | contig 61272 bp, 50 predicted proteins | sample MGYA00520513_ERZ809224 | MGnify/ENA primary metagenome ERZ809224 (study PRJEB31576, sample SAMEA3212658) | Homo sapiens | biome: human-gut; feature: human gut; material: fecal | place: Sweden | collected 2012 ... | reverse complement strand
CCGGCGTGGGTCATCTCGGCCAGGCCGGCGCCCTTGCCACCCAGAATGTTCTTCATGGTGGTCTGGTCGCCGCCGAAGGCTTCATGGCCCTCTTTGAACAGGTACAAGAATTTCTTGCTCATACTAACCTCCCAAAAACGGTAACGTGTTTTGCATCACAACGTTCGTGTTTGCATAGTCCATTATAACAGACCCCAAATCGAATTTCTAGTGGATTGTTAAAAAAATGCTCAATAGTTTCGCCGAAAAACCACCAAACTTTTCTCCCCAGGGTATTGCATTTTGCACAAAATTCGTGTAAAATATACTGGGCGGAAAGTTCGGAATTTGTTCCACACTTTTCGCTTTTTTGTATTTAAGGGATTTTTGCCCGTTCCTTCTTTTTTCTGGTTGCGAAAACTTTTCCCTTGGGGTACAATAGCTATATCATTAAGGTATTTATTAGTGAGGGGGAGTCTTATGTCTACCGCTAAAGAAAATTTCGAAATGGCACAGCAGCGCTTTGCCGCCGCTTTTGAACGCCATCTGGCCAACGGTGTGGAATTCATCAGCCGTGAGGTATACATTGATCCGGAGGTGGAAATCGCCCCCGGCGCCACCATCCTGCCGGGCTGCATCCTGCGCGGCAAGACCGTGATCGGTGCAAACTGTGTGATCGGTCCCAACACACTGCTGGAGGATACCGTTGTGGAAGAAGGTTCCACCATCAACGCCAGCCAGTGTTACCAGAGCCACATCGGCCCCAACAACAAGATTGGTCCGTTCACCCATGTGCGCCCCGGTACCAAGACCGCCGAAGGCTGCCACCTGGGCGCTTATGTGGAAACCAAGAATGCCGACTTCGCCGAAGGCAACACCGTCAGCCACCTGACCTACATCGGAGATGCTACGGTGGGCAAGTACTGCAACTTCGGCTGCGGTACCGTCACCTGCAACTACGACGGTGAAGGCAAGTTCCATACCACCATCGGTGATTACGCATTTATTGGCTGCAACACCAACCTGGTGGCCCCGGTCACGGTGGGTGACCACGCCTTCACGGCCGCCGGCTCCACCATCGGCCACGATGTTCCCGCCGGGGCACTGGGCATCGAGCGTGCCAAGCAGGCCAACGTTCCCGCCTGGGGCGAACATAAGCTGGAAAAGTACATTGCCAAAAAGCAGAAACTGGAGGCCGACAAGAGAAAGGGCTGATGGCTTGTGTTCTCTATCTTTTTGATGCTGCTGGGTTGGCAGGAACTGGTTTGCACCTTTGATGCGGTACAATACGGCACCACCGTACAGGCACTGCAAAAGGAGGGTATCCCCTGCCGTACCCGTACCATCCATTTCGGCAGCGCCACCCAGCGCACCGGTACTTTTTACGCTTTGGGCGAGAATCCCGCCCGCAGCATGGAGTACCAGATTTTTGTAAAAAAAGCCGATTTTCCCAAAGCGCAATTGATTCTGCAGGGACGGCTGCACTCCCTGTAACTTTACCCAAACGAAAGGATTGTTTATGAAGCTTCTCGGAAACCTGTTGTGGTGCCTGCTGGGCGGTCTGGTCAGCGCATTGAGCTGGGCTTTGGCCGGTCTGCTGTGGTGCATCACCATCGTAGGCATCCCGGTGGGGCTCCAGTGTTTCAAATTTGCATCGCTGAGCCTGTTCCCCTTCGGCAAAGAGATCATTTTTGCCGGCGGTGCCCCGTCTGTACTGCTCAATATCATCTGGCTGTTGGTCTCCGGTCTGCCGTTGGCCATTGCCCATGCGGCGTGGGGCTGCATTTTGTGCATCACCATCATCGGCATTCCCTTCGGGCTGCAGTTTTTCAAAATTGCACAGCTGGCCCTGCTGCCCTTCGGCAGCCGCGTTGTCACCGTAGGATGACCTTTTGCCGCCCAGAAAACAGCAAGGAGTGTTCATAGGATTATATGAGTCTTTTTCAAACCACCTCGGGTGCCGACTGGCTGATCGCCGGTCTGGGCAACCCCGAGCCCAAATATGACAACACCCGCCACAATGCCGGTTTTGAAGCATTGGATTACCTGGCAGCCCAGTGGCAGTGTTCCCTGAACAAAAGCAAATGGCAGGGCCTGTACGGCACCACACAGGTAGGCGACCACAAAGTGGTTCTGCTGAAACCCCTTACCTACATGAACCTGAGCGGTCAGAGCATTGCCCCTGCCGCCAACTTTTATAAGATCCCGGCCAATCACATCATCGTGCTGTGCGATGATATCACCCAGCAGCCGGGACATCTGCGCATCCGCCCCCATGGTTCCGCAGGCGGTCACAACGGGCTGAAAAGCATCATTGCCAGCCTGGGAACGGAAGAATTTTACCGTATCCGCATCGGGATCGGCGCCAAGCCCAACCCGCAGTATGATCTGGCCGCCTGGGTGCTGGGCAAGTTGCCACCCGAAGACCGTAAAGCAATGACCGACCGTTACGACGACATTGAACAAGCCTGCAGACTGTTGATGGATGACAATTTGCAGTATGCACAGAACAAATTTAACCGTTAAAGGAGATAGACCCATGAGCTCTCTTCGTAAAAAAGCGTTGATCCGTCTGCTGCTGTGTGCCCTTGTGCTGATCATTACCATCGTGTTCAGCGTTCTTTTGCTGAACGGTACGTTTGACGGCAGCAGCGGAAGCACTTCTGATTCCACCAGTGCATCGGATTCCGTCAGCGAACCCGCGTCCGATTCTGCCGCTTCCACCGATCCTTCCGGCGAGGGTGAAGCCGTTCCCGAAGAGGGTGCGGAATCTGTCGCCGAGCCCACTCCGGAGCCGACGCCGGAACCCACCCCTGTGAATTTTGACGGTCTGAGCGAACAGCCCACCACCGTTTATGCGGAAGGCGAGCAGCCCGGCTTTACCGTAACGCCCGATTCCAACATGAATCTGCGTGCCGGTCCCAGCACCGATTTTGACAAGGTCGGACAGATTCCTGCCGGTACGGCTGTTACCGCCCTGGGCACCAACGCCGATGAAACCTGGGTCGTCGTCCAGTATGAAGGCACCTACGGCTGGCTGGCCAAGGAGTACCTGAACGCTGCTTCTTAATGTTCAAACCGAAAAGAGTTCCCGCGCAAAGATTTCCTGCTACAACTGAATAAAAAGAGGAGGTTCCCGATGAAAAAGCGAATCCCATCCCTGCTGTTATCCGCTGCATTGCTGGCCACCTGTGTCGGCTGTCAGACCACGCCGACCTCTGCTGTGTCCGAAACTGTCTCCTCCTCCGACTCCTCCGCCGCTTCAGAAGATACCGCCGCACAGCCCTCCGCTACGGCGGCACCGGCGGCCGACCCTGTCCGCCTTTTGCAGAAGCTGCCCATCCTGTATGATGAAAGCCTCTCCCCTGCCGTGCCGGAATTCACCGTGAACCCGGATTTTTCCAACGTGCTCAACGCGGACATCACCAGTTTCTGGAGCGACGAAGCCAAGCAAAAACTGCTGGACAACGGTTTTGTGGTGGATGGTTCCAACACCTCTGAGTTTTTCTCTCTGTACGAAATGAACCGCTACAGCTATACTCCCAATTTCGTCACCGTTGATTCCGCATTGCACACCTATCATCTCTACTTCCTGTATTTGCAGAAAAAAGTCGAGCAGGAGCACCTGCTGCCGCTTTTGCAGGAACTGACCTCCGCCATGCTGGATCAGAGCAAAGCCCAGGCCCAAGCCCTTGCGGGCACCGACTGGGAAAACGCCGCCAACCGCAACGTAGCCTACTTTACGGTTGCCGCCGCCCTGCTGGACCCCACTGTGGCCACTGACTCGTCGATTCCCCAGGCTGCCGCCGAAGAGCTGGCCCTGATCGAGGCTGCTTCCGGTATTTCGGTATCTCCTGTCATGGCCATGGGAGCATCCAACTCCACCCATAACGAAGATTATACCCAGTACATTCCCCGCAGTTACTACACCGACAGCGAGGACCTGACCCGTTATTTCAAAGCCATGATGTGGTATGGTCGGCTGGCTTTCCTGCAGTCTGACGAGGCTGAGACCCGCAGTTCCCTGCTGATCAATCTGGCCCTGCGGGACAGCAACTCGGCGGAAAACTGGGAGCGCATCTACAAGGTAACCAGCTTTTTTGCCGGTGCCAGCGATGACGCCACCTACAGCGATACCATGCCTTTGGTGGAGGCCGCTTACGGTACCGATGTACAGGTAAGCGCCCTGCCCGGCGACACTGCAGCCTGGCAGGCATATACCGATTCTCTCTCCACTTTGCAGCCTGCCGCTATCAATTCCATGCCCATTTACGAATGGGAAGACCGGGATGAAGCTACCGCCGGTTACCGTTTTATGGGCCAGCGTTACACCCTGGACGCTGACGTACTGCAGAACCTGGTATACCGCAACGTAGAGAAAGCAGACAACGGCAGCCAGCGTATGCTGCCCGACGCCCTGGACGTTCCGGCCGCTTTCGGTTCCGAAACCGCACTGGACCTTCTGCACAGTCAGGGGGATACCGATTACCCCAACTATGACGAGCAGATGGACAAGATGCGCACCAAGCTTGCCGAAGCCACAGATGCCGTCTGGAATGCCAGTCTTTATTCTGCCTGGCTGAACACGCTGCGCCCCCTGACCGAAACCCGCGGAGAAGGCTGGCCCCAGTATATGCAAACCGAAGCCTGGCGCACCAAGTCGCTGGCAACCTTCCTGGGCAGCTGGACCGAACTGAAACATGACACCGCGCTGTACAGCAAACAGGTTTATGCCGAAATGGGCGGCGGCGGTATAGAAGAGGCGGATGACCGCGGCTGGGTCGAAACCGAGCCGGTTGTCTTTGGACGTCTGGCCGCTCTGACCCAGGCCACTTCCGAAGGCCTGGATGCCTTGGGCCTGCTGGATGATGCTTCCCGGGAAAACCTGGACAAGCTGGCCGAGCTGAACAACCGCCTGATGGTCATTGCCGAAAAAGAACTGCGCAACGAACTGCCTACCGATGAAGAGTTCGAACTGATCCGCAGCTACGGCGGGCAGCTGGAACATTTCTGGACGGAGGCGGTAGCCACCGGTGACGAAACCTTTATTTCTCCCGAAAGCAAACCCGCCGCCCTTGTGGCTGACATTGCCACCGACCCCAACGGGGAAGTTCTGCAGACCGGCACCTCGGTCCATACCATTTATGTGCTGGTCAGCGTGGACGGTTCTCCCCGCATTGCCAAAGGTACTGTATTCGGTTTCTATCAGTTCAAGCAGCCGATGGACGCGCGTATGACCGACCAGCAATGGTGGGCCGAATTGGGATTGGCCCCGGGAGAGGACGGAACATATAACTGGGATAACCCCGCCGCCCCCGCCGACTGGACGGGTTCCTACACCCTTTCCAGGCTGTACAACTACTGATGCGGCGCTTGGTTGCCTGGCTGCTGTACGCCGCCATGATGATCGGCTTATCGCTGACCCTGCTGTGGTACCGGGGTGTGTTTTTGCCTAGTGGACAATCCCGCAGTGACGCTTTGACCCTGCCGGGACACAACCTGATGCTGACCCTGCAGCAGAACCGCTTTTCTGTAGAAGAAGAAGGCATGCAGCTGTGGCAAAGCGATACCGGGCTGCATGTTCAGGATTTTCTGACCTGTGACCTGGACCGTGACGGCGAAACCGAGTTGTTGCTGCTTACCTGGCGGCGCGGAAACTACGGCCCCAGCAAACCATTTTGGGTTTCGCGCAACGATACCGGTTGGAGCCAGCACATTTTTATTTACAATTGGCAAAACGGCACCCCCGTGCCGCAATGGATGTCCAGTCGATTGCGGCCGGAGGTGGCCCGTTGGGCCCTGCACGACAAAGATCAATTGTTCATTGTAACGCCGGACGGCACCGAGACCCTGTGGCAATGGGGTTATTGGGGCCTGGAACGGATTGCCTGATTACAAGTATCATGATGCTGTTTGATTCACGTTTTACACAAACCAAGGAATACGAAAAACTGGCGCATGCGCTCTCCGATCCGGGGGCATGCGCCTTATTTGGGCTGCCGGGTTCCGGCCGTGCCCTGGTGTACGCTGCCCTGTCGCGGCAGCTGAACCGCCCTTTGTGCATTGTAACCCCCGGTGAGGCAGAGGCAACCCGTTTTGCTTCCGACCTGAACACCCTGGGCATTGCTGCGGCGGTGTTCCCTGCCCGGGACTATGTTCTGCGCCCCATCGAAGGCACTGCCCGCGAGTACGAATACCGCCGTTTGAGCGTGCTTGGCGACCTGGTGGGCGGCCGTTTGCAGGCGGTCTGTGTTTCGGAAGAAGGGTTGAGCCAGTACACCACCCCCAAGCAGGATTTTTGCGCCAACACCCGTACCCTGCACCCGGGGGATTCCCTGCCCCGCGCCGAACTGACCGCCCTGCTGTACAGCGCCGGCTATACCCGCCGCACCCAGGTAGACGGTCCCGGTCAGTTTTCCATCCGCGGCGACATTGTAGACTTGTTTGCCCCCGATATGAAGCAGCCCGTGCGTATGGAGTTCTGGGGCGACGAAATCGACACCATGCACACCTTTGATCTGACCACCCAGCGGCGGGAAGATCCCATTGAAAAAATATACGTAAGCCCTGCGCGGGAAGTACTGTTCGGCGCCCCCGCCGATGCAGCGGCCCTGCTGCGTGCCTTTTTGAAAAAGCAGCGCGGCAAAAAACGCACGGCGCTGGAAGCCTGCATGGCCTCCGAACTGGCACAGCTGGACGGCGGTGCCACACCGGTCAACCTGGATAAATTCCTGGCAGTGCGTTACCCGCAACCGGCCACCCTGCTGGATTACTTCGATGACCCGCTGCTGATACTGGAAGAACCTGCTTCGATCCGGGAAGCGCAGCGTGCCACGGCCTACCGCCGCGGCGAGGAATTGACCACCCTGCTCAACGATGGTATTCTGGCTGCCGGGCTGGACGCCCTGTATGCCGATCCGTCCTGGTTGTGGACGCTGCCCACTCACAATCCCACCATCTGCGCCGAAAACTTTGCCCGCAGTATGCCGGACCTGGCACTGAAGGCAATCATCAACGCCCCGGCTCACTCGCTGCCTGCCTGGAGCGGTGAAGTGGCCAACCTGCTGGAAGACCTGCAGCCCCTCTGCGATGGCGGGGCCTGTGTCACCGTTATGGCCGGCACGCCCCGTGCCGCCGCCGGTCTGGCCGCCGACCTGCGTGTGAAAGGGCTGAACGTCACTACCGACGGAGAGGTATCCCCTGCCGCCGGTCTTGTGCAGATTCTGCCCGGGCAGCTCTCCACCGGGTGCAGTCTGCCTTTTGCTAAATACGCAGTCTTTACGGCCCGTGCCTTTGGCGTAAGCAGCGCCCAGAAGAAGAAAAAGCGAAACAAAGACGCTTTGAACAGCCTGAGCGAGATTTCGCCCGGGGACCTGGTCGTGCACCAGAATCACGGTATCGGCCGCTATGCGGGCATTCAGCGGATGGCCGTACAGGGCGTGACCAAGGACTACCTGCGAATCGAGTACGACAAGAAAGATGTTCTGTATGTACCGGTCACACAGCTGGACCTGCTCTCCCGTTATACCGCACCGGGAGACCGCGACAACGTAAAGCTGAGCCGCCTGGGCGGAAGTGACTGGGCCAAGACCCGCAAACGGGTCAAGGCTGCCACCGAAGCCATGGCCAAAGAGCTGATTGAGTTGTATGCCCGCCGCAAACAGGCCAAGGGCTACGCCTTCCCCGCCGATGATACCTGGCAGGGGGATTTTGAGCAGCGCTTTGCCTACGATGAAACGCCTGACCAGCTGACTTGTGCCGCAGACATCAAACACGATATGGAACAACCCTGGCCCATGGACCGGCTGCTTTGCGGCGACGTGGGTGTGGGAAAGACCGAAGTGGCTTTGCGCGCCGCCTTTAAATGTGTGATGGGCGGCAAGCAGTGTGCCATCCTGGCCCCCACCACTATTCTGGCTTGGCAGCACTTCAACACCGCCATCGCCCGTATGGAAGCCTATCCCATCCGCATCGGGCTGCTCTCCCGCTACCGCAGCAACAAGGAACAGAAGGAAACGCTGCGCGGCCTGAAGGACGGCACTGTGGATATCGTCGTGGGCACTCATCGCCTGCTTTCGGACGATGTAAAGTTCCACGATCTGGGGCTGGTCATCATTGACGAGGAGCAGCGGTTTGGCGTCAAACACAAAGAAAAGCTCAAAGAAGCCTTCATCGGCGTGGATATGCTGACCCTGTCGGCCACCCCCATCCCCCGCACCCTGAATATGGCCCTGTCCGGCATCCGTGATATGAGCACCATTGAACAACCGCCTTTTGAGCGCCAGCCCGTGGAAACCTACGTCCTGGAATACGACGAGGGCATTGTGGCGGAAGCCATTCGCAAGGAACTGGCCCGGGGCGGGCAGGTCTACTACCTGCATAACCGGGTAGACAACATCAACGAATGCGCCACCCGCATTGGCAAACTGGTTCCCGGCGCCCGGGTAGGCATTGCCCACGGCAAGATGACCGAAGAACAGATTTCCTCGGTATGGCAGCAGCTGTTGGACAACGAAATTGACGTTCTGGTCTGTACCACCCTGATTGAAACGGGCGTGGACGTGCGCAACTGCAATACCCTGATCATCGAAAACGCCGACCGCATGGGGCTTTCCCAGCTTTACCAGCTTCGCGGGCGGGTAGGCCGTTCCTCCCGCAAGGCCTACGCCTACTTTACCTTTACCCGCGACAAAGTGCTGACCGAAATTGCCGCCAAGCGCTTGTCTGCCATCCGGGAATTTACGGCCTTCGGTTCCGGCTTCCGCATCGCCATGCGCGACCTGCAGATCCGGGGCGCCGGCAGCCTGTTGGGACACAGCCAGCACGGCCACATGGAGGCTGTCGGTTACGACCTGTATGTAAAAATGCTGGGACAGGCCATTGCCACCGCGCGTGGCGAAACACCGCCGCCCGACAAAAGCGACTGTCTGGTGGATATTTCCATTGACGCTTACCTGCCGGAAGATTACATTCCCGATCCGGCCGGACGCATTGAAGCTTACAAGCGGATTGCCGCCATTGAAACCACCGCTGACGCCGAGGATGTTCTGGATGAACTGATTGACCGTTACGGCAGCCCGCCCAAGAGCGTACAGGGGCTGGTGGATGTATCGCTGGTACGTGTGACCGCCGCCCGTGTAGGCATTGTGGAGATTGTGCAGCGCAGCGATATGCTGATCCTCTACTCCGATGTGGTAGGTCCGCAGCAGTTGGCCGCGGTGATGGACCAGTATCCCCACCGCGTGTTGTACAACGCTCTGGGTCGCCCCTATTTCAGCCTGCGCGTACAAAAAGGCGAAAATCCGCTGGTACTGCTGCGGGATGTGGTCACCCTGCTGCCCGGCGCTACGCCGTCTGCTTCCTGAACCACTCTTGCAAAAAGCGCAAAAAATCCCACCGGCAACTGCTGCCGGTGGGATTTTTATTGTTTTATTTGCTTTCCGCGCTTGTTCCGGGAGTATCCGCTGTTTCTGTTTTTCCGGCGGACGCTGTGGTGGTGCGGATGATATACTGCGGACTTTTGTTCATGGTCATATACATACGGCCCACATATTCGCCCACCAGGCCCAGCATCATCATCAGGATGCCGTCCAGCAGCAGTACAATGGCCACAATGCTGGACCAGCCGGCGTCGATTTTATCCAGCAGGATAATCTTGCGCACCACAACCATGACCGCAAACAAAAAGCCCAGCACCGAAAACACCATGCCCATCACGGTGGCGATCCGCAGCGGTTTGACGGAAAACGCGGTAAATCCGTTCATCCACAGGCTGAGCAGCTTGCCGAAGGTATAACCGCTCTCCCCTTCGGTACGGTCCCGATGGTCAATGGGAATGTTTTTGAAACGGGAGGTGGAACGCACCGCCAGCCCGTCCACATACGGGAAGGGATTGTCACAACGGACCATTTCATCAATGATGAACCGCCGGGCCGCATAGTAACTGGCCATATACAAGTCTTTGGGTTTGCCCATCAGCCAGGTAGCCATCCAGTCATTGACCTTGCTGCCAAAATTGCGGAACGCACTGTGATGCTTGGCCGGATAGCTGGCATACACGATATCGGTTTCTTCGTCCAGCGCGTCGATCAGGCGGAACATCTCGGACGGCGGCGTCTGGCCATCATCGTCCAGGCTGACCACAATGTCCCCGCGGACATGGCGGTACCCCGCCATCAGCGCCGATGCCTGCCCGAAATTGCGGGACATACAGATGCCGAAAATCTGCGGATCTTCCTGTTTCAGGCGCAGAATTTCCTTCCAGGTATCGTCCGAAGGGTTATCGTTTACCAGAATGATCTCATAGTCATAGCGGCCGTCTGCCAGAACCGTTTGGCGGATCTGCCGCACCACCGGTCCCAGCGTTGCCGCGCTGTGGTAACAGGGAATCACAAAACTGAGCAGTTGCATGAAGTTTTTTCTTCCAGTCCTTTCACTTTTCCATCCAGGCACACAGCGTCGCTGCATCTTCCGCAGCAAAAAGGTAATACCCAAACCGTGTGGAAGAGTCGGTGACCATGTGATCCATGGGATCAATGGGGCTTTCTTCCAACATGGTAATGCCGGGTGCCTCGCGCAGAACCGCCCGCAGTTCCAGATCCCGCGGGCCAAAAACGAACCGCACACCGCAGGCAGGGTGGTGCGGGTGCCGGGTCATATCCGGGGCCTGGCCCAGTGCAATCTGGACCACCATCCCCACAAAATCCAAACCGGTGGTGTTGGGCACCAGATGACTGCCGATGCAGTCGCCGCCCATACGCCCGCCGATTTCGATCAGTTTGATGTTGCCCGCCTGATCGATCTTCAATTCACTGTGGGACGCGCCGTTTTGGATTTCCAGCGTATCCAATGCATGAAACACCACACTGCGGACTTTTTCCCGCATTTCCACAGTCAGCGGCGCCGGTTCCATATGTCCGGTTTCAATATACATCGGGGCGCCGGTGGTATATTTGAGGGTGATCTGCAGCAGATGATGCTCCCCACGGTAGGAAACACATTCCACGCTGTACTCCTGCCCGGTGACAAACTCCTCCACCAGAACCTTTTTCTCAAAGCTCTGTTCCCGTGCACGGACAATGGCAGCCTGCAAGGCAGCCGGCCACTGTACTTCGGTAATGCCGCGGCTGCCCGAACGGTCGGTGGGTTTGACGATCAGCGGATACTGCATACCGTTCAGCACCGAAAGATCGGTCCCCGGTTCAATCAGAATGGAACGGGGCGAAGGGTCGCCCGCCGCAGCAAAGGCTTCCCGCATTTTATGTTTGTTGGTGGATTTTTCGCAGCAGCGCATACCGTTGCCGGGCAGGCCCATCTTTTCGGCCACATAGTTGACCGTCACAGCGGCAAGGTCACTTGCGATGGTGCAGATACCGTCAATACCGATTTCCCGGCATTTTTCCAGAATGGCATCCTTCTCCACAATGCTGATGGGATAAAAATGGTCTGCCATTTTCTCGCCCACGTCTTCCGCAGCCCAGGCAAACACGTGGGTTTCGCAATCCATATCTTTTGCTTTTTGGATCAGTGGTGCCTGCAAGTAGGACGCACCGATAATGGCAAGCTTTTTCATACTTTTCCTTCCTTACCCATGTTGCTTATGCAGTATTATAGCATAGGCCATAGCAATTGGGAAGGATGGTTTTTCTTGTGTTTTGGAATTTTACAAGTTATAATCAAAAGGATCAATTGGCGGGAGGATTGCTTTATGAAAACTTTGCCCGGCGCTGCGCGCAGCATGCTGCGCTATCTGCGTGTCTGCTTCAAATGGCTGGTACTGGCCGTACTGGTAGGTTGTCTGACCGGCCCGTTGGGAGCCGCTTTCGGCCTGGCACTGGACTGGGCCAACGAGACCCGCGGCCTCCATGGCTGGCTTTTGTATCTTTTGCCCCTGGGCGGCCTGGTGATTGTGTTTTTGTACCGGCACTTTGACCCCAATGGCGGCGGTTCCACCAACCAGGTTTTTGCCGCTGTGCGGGAATGCCGTGTACTGACGCTGCGCACCGCTCCGCTGATTTTCTTTTCGACGGTTACCACCCATCTGTTGGGCGGTTCCAGCGGCCGGGAAGGTGCCGCGCTGCTGCTGGGCGGCTCGGTTTCCGGGCAGTTCGGCCGTCTGCTTCGGCTGGACCGCCATGACTGCCGCCTGATGACCATGTGCGGTATGGCCGGGGCTTTCTCTGCCATATTCGGCACCCCGCTGGCCGCCACCGTTTTTACCATCGAGGTTGTTAATGTAGGTTCCATGCAGTACGCCGCCCTGCTGCCCTGCCTGGTGTCCGCTCTGCTGGGCGTCTGGATCAGCAGCCAGCTGGGTCTGGCGCCTACTGCCTTCACCCTGGGTGCCACCGCTGAAGCCACCCCCGTGACGATTCTGCAGGTACTGGTTCTGGGCATACTGCTGGCCGGTTTGAGCATAGTATTTTGCGAACTTTTGCACAGCGCCCCCAAGCTCTACGCCAAGTTCATTCCCAACCCCTATCTGCGGGTAGCGGCAGGCGGTCTGCTGATCATTGCCCTGACCAAACTGCTGGGCACCACCGATTACAACGGCGCCGGCAGTGCCGTGATTGCTGCGGCCATCGCCGGACAGGCGCTGCCCTGGGCCTTTGCACTGAAAATGCTGTTCACCGCCCTGACCCTGGGTGCGGGATACAAAGGCGGTGAGATCGTGCCCATCTTCTTTACCGGCGCCACTTTCGGCTGCGTGGTGGCTCCCCTGCTGGGTCTGCCCGCGCCCCTGGGTGCCGCCCTGGGTATGGTAGCCCTGTTCTGCGGCTGCACCAACAGTCCCCTGGCGTCCATCTGCCTGGGATTGGAAGTTTTTGGCGGGCAATGCTTGCCCCTTTTCGCTTTGGTCTGTGCAGTTTCCTACATGCTGTCCAGCTATTTCAGCCTGTATCATGAACAGCATTTCCTGCATTCCAAGCTGCGCATCGGCAGCGTACAGTTCCTGCAGGGGCACTGGGCGGAAACCGACCCCAACGAGGAAAATTAAGTTGTATGCCGGCAGGTTCCGTGGTATAATAAAGTGTTTTAGAAATAAGGAAGGAGGGCGATCATGGACGCCATGCAGCACATTACCGGTCTTGTTCGCAAGGCCGTGCAGGATTATGAAATGATTGCCCCCGGCGACCGGGTTCTGGTAGGCGTTTCGGGCGGCAAAGACAGCGTGGTGCTGACCGTTGCCCTGGCCCGTCTGCGGGCCTACCTGGGCGTTCCCTTTGAACTGCAGGCCGTTACGCTGGACCCCTGTTTCGGCGGTGTGGAAACGGATTACACCCCCCTGGCGGAACTGTTTGCCGCGGAAAACGTACCTTACGAGGTACGCAGGACCGATATAGGCCCTGTGGTATTTGACTACCGCAAGGAGTCCAACCCCTGTGCCCTGTGCGCCAAACTCCGCCGCGGCACCCTGCATACCGCCGCCCAGCAGCTGAACTGCAACAAGGTGGCACTGGGACATCACCTGGACGATGCCGTGGAAACCTTTTACATGAACCTTTGGCGGGAAGGCCGCATCGGGTGTTTTTCGCCGGTGACCTATCTTTCGCGCCGTGATTTGACCATGATTCGCCCGCTGCTGCTGGCTACCGAGAGCGAAGTCACCTCCGCCGTAAAACGGGCCGGATTGCCGGTGATCAAAAGCCGCTGCCCCGCCGACGGTGTGACCACGCGGGAAGAGACCAAACAGTTTGTCCGGGAATTCAGCCGCAAAGACCCGGCATTTCGCCAGAAAACACTGCATGCCCTGCAGGAAAGCGGCATTGACGGCTGGCGGCCGCTGCATACCGGCCGGAAGAAGGAGTGGGCCCAATGAACGATCCGATTCTGGAAAAACACTGCTGGGCAGAAATTGACCTGGATGCCCTGCGTCACAATTTTTCTTTTATCAAGCGTACCATCAACGGTCCTGTATGTGCCGTTGTCAAGGCGGATGCGTATGGCCACGGGGATATCGTAGTGGCCAGAGTCCTGCAGGAAGAAGGGGCGGCGGCCTTTGCCGTCAGCTGCCTGGCCGAAGCCAAACGGCTGCGCCGTCACGGCATCACCGTACCGGTTCTGATTCTTGGCTATGCCGACCCGGGCGAAGCACCGGTCCTGGCTCAGGATGATATTGCCACCGCCTGTTTTTCCACCGAGTATGCCCGGGCGCTCTCGGAAGCTGCGGTTGCCGCCGGCGTCAAGGTGAAAGTACACCTGAAAATCGACACCGGCATGGGACGCATCGGTTTTGCCGCCCAGAGCGACTGGCAGGCCGTGGTCCGGGAGCTGGAATCGCTCTATTCCCTGCCGGGCCTGGAGATTGACGGCATCTTCCAGCATTTTGCGGTGGCCGACAGTCTGGACCCAGAGTCCCAGACCTATACCGACGGGCAATATGCTCTGTTCCGCAAAATTGTGGACCAGCTGCAGGCAGATGGCTACCGCACCGGCACCGTACACTGTGCCAATTCGGCCGCCCAGCTGCGCCACCCTGAATGGCGGAACGATATGACCCGTGCAGGTATTATCCTGTATGGCCTGGACCCCAGCGACGAACTGCATTTCCCGGTGTTGAAACCGGTCATGACCCTGAAGTGCATTGTGACCTTTGTAAAAGACCTGCTGCCCGGCCAGAGTGTCAGCTACGGGCGCACCTTTACCGCACAGACCCCCATGCGGGTGGCTACCGTCTGTGTAGGTTATGCCGACGGTTATCCCCGGATGCTGTCCGGCAGCCAGGGGCAGGGCCTGATGATGGTCAACGGACGTCCCGCTCCCGTATTGGGCCGGGTTTGCATGGACCAGACCCTTTTGGACGTCACCAACATTCCCGGAGTGCATATGGGGGATGAAGTTACGGTGTTCGGCCCCGGCGCCCCCGATACGGCAGACACCATTGCCCGTAAAACCGATACCATCTCTTACGAAATTGTATGCGGCATTGCCCGCCGCGTCCCGCGTGTATATATCGAGAACGGTAAAATCTGCAAGATTTGGAACGATTTGGAGGAAAATTGATGGCTCGCGATACGATCCGCAACTTTTGTATCATCGCCCACATCGATCACGGCAAGTCCACCTTGTCGGACCGCATGCTGGAGCTGACCGACAGCGTTGACAAGCGCACCATGACCGACCAGGTTCTGGACGACATGGACATTGAGAAAGAGCGCGGCATTACCATCAAAGCCCGCGCCGTTACCATGCGCTACAAAGCCGACGACGGCAAAACTTATGAACTGAACCTGATTGACACCCCGGGCCACGTGGACTTCCAGTACGAAGTCAGCCGCAGCCTGGCCGCCTGCGAGGGTGCCGTTCTGGTCGTGGATGCCAGCCAGGGCGTGGAAGCCCAGACCCTGGCCAACTGCTATCTGGCTTTGGACCACAACCTGGAAGTCGTGCCGATTTTGAACAAAATCGACCTGCCCAGTGCCGATCCGGACACCGTCGCCAAAGAGGTGGAAGATGTGATCGGTCTGCCCTGCATGGAGGCACCGCGTGTGTCGGCCAAACTGGGTGTCGGCGTAAAGGACGTGCTGGAGTGCGTGGTGCAGCAGATGCCTGCCCCCACCGGTGACCCGGACAAGCCGCTGAAAGCACTGATCTTTGACTCTATCTATGACAGCTACAAAGGTGTTATCGTCTATGTGCGCATCTTTGAAGGCACCGTGAAGCCCGGCGATACCATCCGCCTGATGAGCACGGGCGCCGAGTTCCAGCTGGTGGAAGTGGGCCACATGGGTGCCACCAGCCTGACCCCCTGTGAAAAACTGGAGGCCGGCGAAGTAGGCTACCTGACGGCCAGCATCAAAACCGTACGGGATACCCGCGTGGGCGATACCGTCACGCTGGCATCCAATCCCACTCCGGAACCGCTGCCCGGTTTCCGCACCGTAACGCCCATGGTGTTCTGCGGTATCTACCCCGCCGACGGTGCCGACTACCCCGACTTGAAAGATGCTCTGGAAAAGCTGCAGCTCAACGATGCTTCTTTGAGCTTTGAGCCGGAAACCAGCGCCGCCCTGGGCTTTGGCTTCCGCTGCGGCTTCCTGGGTCTTCTGCACATGGAGATCATCACCGAGCGCCTGGAACGTGAATTTGATCTGGATCTGATCACCACTACCCCCGGCGTTCAGTATCGCCTGACGCTGACCGACGGCACCGTGGAGATCATCGATAACCCCGCTGCCTACCCGGACCCCACCCGGATCGTCAAACAGGAAGAGCCTTTCGTCAACGCCCACATTTACACCCCCAACGACTATGTGGGTCCGTTGATGGATCTGTGCCAGGCCAAGCGCGGCGTGCTCATCGACATGAAATATATGGACGAGACCCGTGTGGACCTGCACTATCAGCTGCCCCTGGGCGAGATCGTCTACGACTTCTTTGACGCTATCAAGTCCCGCAGCCGCGGCTACGCCAGCTATGACTACGAGTGGGAAGGCTGGCACGAAAGCAAACTGGTACGGCTGGACTTCCTGCTCAACGGCGATCCTGTGGATGCTTTGTCCATGATCGTATTCTCCGACAATGCCTATGCCAAAGGCCGTCGCATCTGCGAAAAGCTGAAGGAGAATATTCCCCGTGCCCTGTTTGAAATTCCTATTCAGGCCGCGGTGGGCGGCAAGATCATTGCCCGCGAAACCGTAAAAGCCATGCGCAAGGATGTTTTGGCCAAATGTTACGGCGGCGATATTACCCGTAAGAAAAAGCTGCTGGAAAAGCAGAAGGAAGGCAAAAAGAAGATGCGTCAGCTGGGCAGCGTAACCTTGCCCAGCGAGGCCTTTACCGCCGTTCTGAAACTGGATTCCGATTCCTGATGATGTATGCAAAAAGCGGAGGACCGTATACACGGTCCTCCGCTTTTGTTGCGTTATTTTTACAGCAGGCTGCGGTAGAGTTCCTTGATTTCTTCCACACTGGTGTCACGGGGATTGCCCGGGCAGCAGGCATCGGCGAAAGCAGACTCAGCCAGGAACTGCACGTCCTCTTCTTTCAGGATGCCTTTCAGGTCTGCGGGGATGCCCACGTCGGCGGAAAGCTGCTTCACGGCGGCGATGGTGGCATCAGCTGCCTCGGCGTCGGTCATGGGATCAATACCTTCCACGCCCATAGCCTTGCCCACGGCACGATAACGGCCGCCGGCCACGCTCTTGTTGTACTCAAGACCCGTGGGCAGGATGATGGCGCAGGCTACACCGTGGGGGGTATCATACAGGGCGGAGAGACCATGGGCCATGCTGTGCACAATGCCCAGACCTACGTTGGAGAAGCCCATACCGGCAATGTACTGGCCCAGGGCCATGCCCTCGCGGCCTTCCGGCGTGTTCTGCACAGCGCCGCGCAGGTGCTCCGAAATCAGACGAATTGCTTCCAGATGGAACATATCGGAGATGGTGCAAGCACCCTTGGTGATATAGCCCTCAATGGCGTGGGTCAGGGCGTCCATGCCGGTGGCGGCGGTCAGGCCCTTGGGCATGGAAGCCATCATATCGGGGTCAACCACAGCCACTTCGGGGATATCGTTGGTGTCTACGCAGACAAACTTGCGGCGCTTCTCCACATCGGTGATAACGTAGTTGATGGTGACTTCGGCAGCAGTACCGGCAGTGGTGGGCACCGCGATGGTGAACACTGCATGCTTCTTGGTGGGTGCCACGCCTTCCAGGCTGCGCACATCGGCAAATTCGGGGTTATTGATGATGATGCCGATGGCTTTGGCAGTGTCCATGGAGGAACCGCCGCCGATGGTCACGATGCAGTCCGCTTCGGCGGCCTTGAAAGCGGCTACGCCGTCCTGCACATTCCGGATGGTGGGGTTGGGTTTGATGTCGCTGTAGAGGGCATAAGCAAAGTTTGCTGCATCCAGCAGGTCGGTGACTTTTTTGGTGACGCCGAACTTGACCAGGTCGGGGTCGGAACAGACAAAGGCTTTCTTGTAGCCGCGGGCGGTCAGCTCGGGGACGATGTTTTCAATGGCGCCGTGGCCATGATAGGAAATGGTGTTCAGAACAATGCGATTTACCATAGCAGTGGTTCTCCTTTTTCACATTTTTTGAGCAGATGCAACAGTTTCCGTTGTATATCCGCCCAAATTCTGTATACATTGTACGCTGCTTTTTGCTGCTTGTAAAGTGTTGTTTTTGTGAAGTCCGCCCTTGCCATTTTATACGAAGTAGTGTACAATAAAAGGACACTAAAATTTTGGGGTGCAATTTATGGCAGAAGAAAAATTTTCCAACTTTTTGACGGATATCATTGACGCCGACCTTGCCGAGGGCAAGGTCGATACCGTGCATACCCGTTTTCCGCCGGAGCCCAACGGATACCTGCATATCGGTTCGGCCAAGGCTATTTTCATCAACTACACCATGGCCAAACACTACGGCGGCCAGTTCAACCTGCGCTTTGACGACACCAACCCCGCACGCGAAGGCGACGAGTACGTACAGAGCATTTTGCAGGACCTGCATTGGCTGGGTGCCGACCCCAACGGCGGCATCTTCTACGGCAGCGATTATTTTGAGCGCTGCTATGAGTACGCTGAGCAGCTGATCCGGGAAGGCAAAGCTTATGTGGATGACCTGACCCGTGAAGAGATGCAGGAATACCGCGGCAACGATGCCGGCAAGCCCAGCCGCCCGAGCCCGTACCGCGACCGCACACCGGAAGAGAACCTGGACCTGTTCCGCCGCATGCGTGCCGGGGAATTCGCCGACGGCGAAAAGACGCTGCGCGCCAAGATCGATCTGGCCAGCCCCAACATGAATATGCGTGACCCTGCAATCTACCGCATCAAGCATGTGGCGCACCATCGCCAGGGCGACAAGTGGTGCATCTACCCGCTGTACGACTTTGCACACCCGATTCAGGACGCCATTGAAGGCATTACCTTCAGCCTGTGCAGCCTGGAATTCGAGAACCATCGCCCCCTGTACGACTGGGTGGTCCGCAACCTGTTCGGCACCGAATTCCCCAAACAGCGCGAGTTTGCCCGCCTGAATGTGACCAACACCGTCATGAGCAAGCGCTACCTGCGTGAGCTGGTGGAAAAGAACATTGTGGACGGCTGGGATGATCCCCGTATGCCCACCCTGAGCGGCCTGCGCCGCCGTGGCTACACCCCCACCAGCATCTTCACCTTTGTGAAGGAAGCCGGTATCTCCAAAGCCGACAGCCTGGTGGATATGCGTCAGCTGGAAGCCGTACTGCGCGCCGAACTGGAACTGAATGCCCAGCGCCGCGTGGCTGTGCTGGACCCTGTCAAGCTCATCATCGACAACTACCCTGCCGATGCCTGCGAGTACTTTGACCTGCCCAACAACCCGAACCGCGACGCCAACGATACCACCACGCGCAAAGTCGCATTCACCAAGGAAGTCTGGATCGACCGCAGCGACTTCTTTGAAGTACCGCCGCCCAAGTTCAAACGCCTGACCCTGGGCAGCGAAGTCCGCCTGATGGGCGCTTATCTGGTACGCTGCACCGGTGTGGACAAGGATGAAGCCGGCAACGTTACGGCCATCCATGCACAAGCCGATCTGGAAACCAAGAACGGCAATCCCGCCGACGGCCGCAAGGTACGCGGCACCATCCACTGGGTCAGCTGTGACCACTGCGTGGAAGCAGAAGTCCGCCTGTACGATAAACTGTTTACCGAAGCCAACATGAACAGTATTCCGGACGGTGCCGACTTCAAGGATTACCTGAATCCCGAAAGCGTAACGGTTATCTCCCACGCCAAGCTGGAGGAAAGCCTGCAGAATGCACAGCCCGGCGAGCGGTTCCAGTTTGTGCGCACCGGCTATTTCACCCCCGACAGCAAACACCCCGGTGTATACAACCGCATTGTGACCCTGAAAGACAGCTTCAAACTGTAAAACATAAAAAGACCGACGCCGCAGCGTCGGTCTTTTCTTTTGTCTGTTACTCGTTGTGATGGGCGGCGATACAGCGTTTCAGCCATCCGCCTTTGCGGTAATAGATCACAAACAGCAGCGAAGCCAATGTCCAGGTAATGGGATAACTGAGCTCCACCGTAGCCACCGAATGCCATACCGGCACCGCTGTCAGCAGCCACACAATACGCAGCCCGCAGACGCAGAACACCGTAATGATCGTAGGCACCCGTACATCTCCGCAGCCGCGCAGTGCGCCGGAAAGAATCTCGATGCAGACATAAGTCACATAAGCGGGAACCAGCACATGCATCATTTCCACACCTACGGCAATCACTTCGGCATCCTGGCTGAACATCCGGAGCAGGGGTCCTGCCGCAAAGTAGAACACCACACTGATGCACATGGTGATACCGGCAGCCATAGCCAGGCAGATGCGGGTTCCGCGGCGTACACGGTCATACTGTTTGGCGCCGAAATTCTGCCCGGCGAAGGTGGTAATGGAAATGCCCAGCGAGTTGATGGTCATCCAGAAAATGAAGTCGATTTTGCCGTAGACGCCCCAGGCTGCGATGGTATCGGTACCAAAACCGTTCATACAGCTCTGGATCATCATGTTGCTGACGTTGTACAGCGCACTTTGGGCAGCTGCCGGAATACCGATCATACAGATTGCCACAAGAATGGTGCGTTCCATCCGCAATTTGCTTGCCGCCAGGTGCCACGGCATTCCCTGCGACCCGGCCAGGCAGCGCAACGTCAGAACCGCACTGGCCACCTGGCTGATGATGGTCGCCAGCGCCGCGCCTGCCACGCCCCAGTGGAACAACGCAATAAAAATCACGTCCAGCACAATGTTGACCAGCGACGCCACAATCAGGAAATACAGCGGCCGCTTGGAGTCGCCCGCTGCACGCAGGATGTTGGTGCCCATATTGTACAGGATCTGCGGGATCATTCCCAAAAAGTAGATGCGCAGATACAAAGCCGCATCCCCGATGATCTCATCCGGCGTACCCATCAGGCGCAATACCGGCTCTGCCGTCAGCAAGCCCAGCACGGTGAGCAGCGCGCCGATCACCACACTGAATACCAGGGATGTATGTACCTGCCGGTCTACGGCGTCCACGTCCCGGGCACCGTAGCTTTGGGCCACCACCACGCCGGCACCGCTGCACAGGCCTACAAACAAGCCCACCAGCAGGTTGACAAAAGCGCCGGTCGCACCGACCGCCGCCAATGCATTGGTACCTACAAAGTTGCCGACAATCAGTGTATCGGCTGTATTGTACAATTGCTGGAACAAAGTGCCAAACCAGATCGGCAGAAAGAAGACCAGCAGTTGCCGTGGAATGCTGCCGGTCAAGATATCGGTTTGTTTGACATTACGCATGATAAATCCTGTTTTTCTCCTCTTTTGTATTCCTTGCGCACCTATTTTATGCTATAATGGCGATATTGTAAAGAGGGGGATTTCTATGACTTTTTTATGGCAACCCTGCACCGGCGGAGCGCGCATTTTACGGGTGTTGGGCGACTCCCCCTGCCCTGTGATTCCCGAGGAAATCGACGGTCTGCCGGTAACGGAACTGGGGCCTTACTGCTTTGCCATGCGCCCTGTGGAAGAAGGCCGTATATGGCCGGTCGGTTCCGAGGAAAACCATGAAGTGACGGGGGAATTTCTGGAAGAAGCCATATTGCCGGATACTCTGCGTGTCCTGCACAGTGCGGCCTTTTACAATTGCCGCAAACTGCGCCGCATTGAAGTCGGTCCCAACCTGGAAAGTCTGGGCAGTGACCTTTTTACCAACTGCCGCGCGCTGCGCACCTTTGCACTGCGTGCCTCCCCTGCCGCCGGCACCGGCCTGAAGAAACTGTTGGGTGCGGTGAGCGCCGATATTGAAGTGGAGTTTCTGGATGCGCCGGGTGTCCGGCTTTTTTACCCGGAGTATTTTGAGCTGCTGGATGAAAACACACCGGCCCACATCTTCAACCGCAGCATCGAGGGAGAAGGCTATCGGATGCGGCAATGCTTTGCCGGCAGCGCCGTGGACTACGCAGCCTATGACGCCACCTTTGCCCAGGCCTGTGTGGGCGAGAGCGAGGATAAACTGTGCCGCCTGGCCTTGGGGCGGCTGCTTTTTCCCTTTGCTTTGCAGGACAACGCCCGCACCGACTACGAGTTCTATCTGACAGCCCACCCTGCCGCGGCTTTTGGATGGGCCATCCAGGAACGGAACGAAGCAGCCTTACGGCTGCTGGCAAGCCTTGGGCTGGCGGTACGGGATGCCGCTTCCCAGTGTGCCCGGGCCGGTTGGAGCGCCGGTGCCGCCATTTTGCTGGCACGGCCCAAACGCGCTGCCAAACAATACGATTTTGATGACTTATAACGGAGGGGCTTATGCCGCACATCGAAACACAGACCGAGTGGGAACAGACGATGGCCCGCCGGGTGATGGAACAGATCCGCGGCGAGCTGTACCTGGACCAGCGGTATCTGAACGCCGCCTTGGGCGCCCTGCCCCCTGCCCCGCTGAACAGTACTCAGACGGCACTGGCAACGGACGGCGCCCAGTTGTACTACCCACCGGAATGGGTTCTGACCACCTACCGAAAAAACAGGCGCTACCTGCCGCGTGCCTATCTGCACAGTTTGCTGCACTGTATCCTGCGCCATTTGTGGCTGCGGGACCGCCGCGATGCCGATTTGTGGGGGCTTGCCTGTGACATTGCGGTAGAAAACATTCTGGATTCTCTGAACGGTCCCGCCACCACCCGCCCGGTGGGCTGGCTACGGCAGCAAACCTACGCCCAGCTGAAAGACCAGTGCAAACTGCTGGCCGCCGGCCCCATCTACCGTGCGCTGCTTCATACCGATGCCGCCACACGACTGAAATACCAACGGGAATTTTATTGCGACAGCCACCGGCTGTGGCCCGATGATCCCGACAGTCCCGCTGCCCAGATGCGCGGCAAACAGTGGGAGCAGATGGGGCGCCAGACCCAACTGAGCATGGAAGAGTCCGGCCGCCAGGCCGGGGAGAGTGACGGTGCCCAGGCGCTGCAGGCCCAGGTACAGGCCAGCCGCAGCCGCCGCAGTTATAAAGATTTTCTGCGCCGGTTTGCCGTCTGGCGGGAAGAGCCGCACCTGGACCCCGATGAGTTTGATTTAGGCTACTACACCTATGGTCTGCGCACCTACGGCAAGATGCCGCTGATTGAGCCACTGGAAAGCCGCGAAAGCAAAAAGATCCGTGACTTTGTAATTGTGCTGGATACCAGCGAATCCACCGCCGGGGATCTGGTGAAGAATTTTTTGCGGGAGACCTTTACCCTGCTGACCAGTCAGGACAGTTTTTTCCGCCATTGCCGGATTCTGGTAATGCAGGCCGACAATGCAGTGCGTGACGAAACCTGGCTGTATGACCTGGAAGCGCTGGACCGCTACACCGAACAGTTCACCCTGGTGGGCGGCGGCGGAACGGATTTTCGCCCGGCCTTTGCCCGCATTGAACAGCTGCGTGCCGAAGGGCCGCTGCGCGATATGCAGGGCGTTTTGTACTTTACCGACGGCAAAGGCATTTATCCCGCCAGACGTCCGCCTTTTGACGTTGCCTTTTTGTTTTTGGAAAACGGCGGCGTTCCCCCTGATGTTCCCCCCTGGGCCATGCGGCTTGTGCTGCAGCCCGAAGAGTTCCTACCCCAACCGAAAGGATGATAGCACATGGACATCCAACGTGCCAAAGAGGAGATCAAACATACTGTACAGGCCTATCTGGCCTGTGATGATACCGGCTGCCCGCTGATTCCGCCGGTGCGGCAGCGCCCTATTCTGCTGATGGGCCCTCCGGGCGTGGGCAAGACCCAGATCATGGAGCAGATCGCGCAGGAATGTGACATTGCCCTGGTGGCATATACCATCACCCACCACACCCGCCAGAGTGCTGTGGGCCTGCCCTTTATCCGGGAGCGCAATTTTGGCGGCAAAACCCGCAGCGTAACCGAGTACACCATGAGCGAAATCATTGCCAGCGTTTACGCCGCCATGGAGCGCACCGGCAAACAGAACGGCATTTTGTTCATTGACGAGATCAACTGCGTAAGCGAAACGCTGGCCCCCACCATGCTGCAGTTCCTGCAGTGCAAAACCTTTGGCAACCAGGCGGTGCCGGGCGGCTGGGTAATTGTAGCGGCAGGCAACCCGCCGGAGTACAACAAAAGTGTACGGGAGTTTGACCTGGTCACACTGGACCGTGTACGCCGCATTGATATCGAACCCAAGCTCAGTGTATGGCAGGACTATGCCCGTGCGCATCGTCTGCATCCGGCCGTAATGGCCTATCTGGAACTGCGTCCGCAGCATTTTTACAAGATTGAAAACGACGTAGACGGGCCGCAGTTCGTGACCGCCCGCGGATGGGAAGATCTGTCCGCTTTCCTGCAGGCTGCGGACAAACTGGACCTGCCGGTGGACGAGGGTGTTATCGGGCAGTATCTGCGGCATCCGGAAGTTGCCCGGGACTTTGCCGCTTACTGGGTACTGTACCGCAAATATCACCAGGACTACGGCGTGGAGGATATCCTGCAGGGCAAGCCTTTTGACGCCGTGCTGGAACGTGCTCTGAACGCCAGCTTTGACGAACGGATCAGTCTGGTCAGCCTGCTGCTGGCAGGGCTGAATACGCGGTTTGCCGCTGCCCGCAGCGCCGATGCCGTTACCGATGCCTGCTACCAGCAGCTGCGGACCTTCAAGCGCACACTGAATCAGGCCGGTCCGGAGGACACCCCCGCCGGGTTGTTTGCCGAACAGCGGAAAGCCTACCGCACACGCCTGGAAGAGGGCAAAGCGGCCGGCACCATTTTGCCCGCCGAGGCAGCTACCCGCACCCGTGCGGCCACCCTGCTGGACCAGTGGGCCGAACCGCTGGCGCGCTGCCTGGATGCCGACGACGCCTTTGATACGGTGCGCGCCGCTTTTAACCAGCAGGTCCACAAGCGGGAAGATGCGGTTGCTACAGCTTCCGAGGCATTGGAAAGCGCCTTTGATTTTATGGAGCGTGCCTTCCCGGACGGGCAGGAAATGGTCGTGTTTGTCAACGAGCTGGCCCTGGGTCCTGATTCGGCACCGTTCCTGGCGGATAACGAATGCGAACGTTTTGACTTGTACAGCCAGAAACTTCTGCTTCACGCCGGAGAAGACGCCCTGCTGGCCGAATTGCAGCGGGATGACCTGCGCGCGGAAGAACACAGCACCGATTTCTGATTCAAAGATTCAAATGCCCCGGCACCCGCAGGCGCCGGGGCATTTTTTACAGCTCTTTACACAGTTTTGCCATGGGAGTATAATGGGCCACGGACCGGCTGCGGCACAAGGCCGCGGCCTTTGCGAACGAGAGGGGTTTTGTGTATGGCACAACAAATTTCACGGGAATCCCGGCAGATGTCCGAGGCATTCCGCACGGTGTTGTTTCTGTCTCTTTCCGGCGGCCTGCAGGACGCCTACACCTACCTGGGACGCGGCAGTGTCTTTGCCAATGCGCAGACAGGCAACATCGTTTTTATGGGGCAGTCCTTCTTTGCCGGGGACTGGGCACGCTTTTTGCACTATCTGGTGCCGGTTCTTGCCTTTGCACTGGGTGTGGCCGCTGCGGAACTGATCCGGGTATGCTGCAAAGAAGGGTTTCGGCTGCATTGGCGCCAGCTGGTACTGCTGGTGGAGATCCTTCTGCTCTTTGCCGTCGGCTTTTTGCCGGAAGCATGGAACCTTGCTGCCAACGCCCTGGTTTCCTTCGCCTGCGCCATGCAGGTACAGGCTTTCCGCAAAGTACACGGATATCCCTTTGCCAGCACCATGTGCATCGGCAACCTGCGCAGCGGCATGGATTCTCTGGTCACCGGGCTGCGCCTGCACGACCAAAAAGCGCTGCGCAAAGCGGCCCACTATTTCGCCGTGATCGTACTGTTTGCGCTGGGCGCCGGTGTGGGTGCACAGTGCATGGCCTGGCTGGGGCTGCGCACCATCTGGCTTTCCTGCCTGCTTTTGTGCGTAAGCCTTTGCCTGATGTTCCGCAAGGAAACGCACCGCCCGGCAGAAACCTACTGATCTTTCCATAGCAATACCGCCCGAAGGGGAGATTTCCTTCGGGCGGTATTTTTATGCTTTCTTTTTTTGTCTGTTCAAACGGCGGCCAGCCTGCCAGAGCTGATCCACAAGGTGCGTTGCCGTGCGCAGTACCGGCAACACCAGTGCTGCCAAAACCACCAGCACCAGCGTACTGCCAAGGTCCAGTGGCACCAGTTCCAACCAGGGCGAAAAGAGCACCGCACCACCCAGACCCAGAATCGTACAGCTGCCCCACAGGGTCCAGCGCAGGGGCGTAAACGGTTCGCAGACCTGGAACAGTACAATCAATCCGGTTTCCAAGGTCAGCAGCGTGCTGATCGTTCCCAAGGCATCTGCCGGAAGATCAAACGCATAGGCAAACCCCTGGGCGCAAAAAACCAGCAAAAAGTCCGTCAGACCGCCGGGGAGCGCCGCATGCAATACATTGTGTATGAATTTTCCCCGTACCATCTCATAGTTCGGTTCCAATGCCAGCACAAAGGACGGCAGACCAATGGTGACCGCCGACAGAAGCGAAAGCTGCAAGGGCTGGAACGGGTAGGCCAGCGGCAGGCATAGGGCTGCCAGGCTGAGCAGCAGCGAGAAAATATTCTTGACCAGAAACAGCGAAGCCGAACGCTGAATGTTGTTGATGACCCGGCGGCCTTCGGCCACCACATCCGGCAGGGCGCCAAAGTCGGAGTCCAGCAGTACCAGCTGCGCCACCTGACTGGCCGCCTGCGCGCCAGAAGCCATGGCGATGCCGCAGTCTGCATCTTTCAGTGCCAGCACATCGTTGACGCCGTCCCCTGTCATGGCTACCGTGTGCCCCTGGTTTTGCAGTGCATGCACCAGTTTTCGCTTTTGCTCAGGCGTTACACGGCCAAACACCGTACATTGCCGGGCTGCATCTTCCAGCGCCGCGTCAGTGTGGAGCGATGCGGCATCCACCCATTGTTCCGCATGGGCAATGCCCGCCTGGGCCGCCACATGGCTGACAGCCTGCGGATCATCGCCGGAAATCACCTTAATGTCTACCCCCTGCCCTGCAAAATAGGCGAAGGTTTGCGGGGCATTTTCCCGGATGCGGTTCTGCAGCGGCAGCAGCGCCAGGAACTCCAACCGGATATTGTCCAGCTGTTCCGGTTTTGCGGGCAATGCTCCCTGATACCGGGCCAGCAGCAGCACCCGACGGCCTTCCGCCAGCAGCGGGGTCAGCTTTGCACGCAGTTCCCCTGCACGGGGACCCGCCAGAATATCCGGTGCCCCCACCACATAAACACCTTTTTCTCCAAAAGATTTTGCACTGTACTTATAAGCCGTATTGAAAGGGATCTCTTCCGTGACCGACCACAGCGGCCCCGCCTTCCCATAGCGGGCTTTCAAGGCACGGCCTGTGTCGTTATCCGGCTCTTCCGCGCCATAATAACTGCGCAAAATCTCCTCTACCGGCACAGCGTTCAGCAATACCGGATCATCGGCCTGCATGGCACTCTCGGTAATGGTCCCGGTTTTATCCACACAAAGCACATCCACACGGGCCAGCGTTTCAATGCAGTTCATGTCCTGTGTAAGCACCCGACGGCGTGCCAGACGCAGCATTCCTACCGCCAGCGCCACACTGGTCAGCAGGTAGAGCCCCTCGGGAATCATGCCGATCAGCGCCGCTACCACACTTTCCACCGAACTGCGCAGATCAATGGCCAGCATCCAGTGCTGTTTATAGAACAGGGCTACCCCTACAGGTATCAGCCCCAGGCCAATGGCTTTGATGAGTTTATCCAGCGAACGCATCATCTCGCCCTTGGCCACCTTATGGCCATCTGCCTGGGCGGCCGCGGTCAGGCGGCTGGCGTAACTTTCCGCCCCCACCCGCGTCAGGCGCGCGGTGCAATGCCCGGACATGAGAAAACTGCCCGACCGGAGTTCCCCGCCCACCGTTTTGGGCACAGCCTTTGCTTCCCCGGTAATCAGTGATTCATTCACCTGGGCGCTGCCTTCCAGCACAACGGCATCGGCTACAATCTGCTCCCCGGCATGAAAGGCCACCACATCATCCTGTACCAATTCTTCCGACAGGCATTTGCCCCAGACACCGTCGCGCAGGCAATCCACCTTATGGGCCGATACCAGCGTCAATTCGTCGATGGTCTTTTTGGCGCGCAGCTGCTGGGCAATGCCGATGAGCGTATTGCAGACCACCACACCCAAAAAGCCCATATTCAGCCAGGAACGCACCGATGCCAGCATCACAGCCAGCACCACAAACACCAGGTTAAAATAGGTGCACAGATTGTCCCGCACGATCATCCCGACCGTCTTAGTGGGGGATTGGGGCGGATGATTGATTTTACCTTGCTGCTGCCGTGCCGCCACTTCGGCGGCCGACAGACCCGAGTGGGATGCCATACAGAGCCTCCTTGTTCCTATGGGATAGAAACTAGTATACCCGGCCTTTGTGAACAAATAAAGGCGGATTTGTCTTAGAAATGGTACTTTCTTGCATTGGCCGGCCGGTTGGTATACAATGAAATCAAAATCTGATTTAGCTATATCCATGGCGGGAGGGATTTTATGCGGCGTCGTTTTACCACCGGATTACTGCTGTTGGCTTCTGTTCTGTGGCTTCTGGTTTCAACCGGTTGCACAGCGGCCTCTACGGCTTCCGAACCAGCGGCCGTTCCGGCCCAGACAGAGGAAACCGCACCCCAGACGGAGGAAACCGCAGCCCAAAACACAAGCGGCCAGATCTATTTATACGGCGAATCTCACAGCAATGAAATGCAGCTGAAAAAAGAGCTGGAAATTTGGCAGGGCTACTATGCCACAGGGATGCGGCATCTGTTTGTGGAAATGGCTTCTTACTCGGCCGAGTATCTGAACCTCTGGATGCAGGCAGAAGATGACACCATTCTGGAGGAACTCTACGAGGACTGGGAAGGCACACAGGGCCATTCACAATACACGATGGACTTTTATCGTGCCATCAAGGAGACCTGCCCCGAGACCATTTTCCACGGCACCGATGTAGGGCATCAATACAAGACCACCGGCAACCGCTATCTGGTGTGGCTGAATTACAAGGGAATGAAAGATTCCGACACTTACCGCCAGACTCTGGACTCCATTGAACAGGGCAAGACCTATTATCGTGACAACGATGCCGTCTACCGGGAAAATCAGATGGTGAAAAACTTTGCCCAGGCCTTTGACTCCCTGGAGGGAGAATCCGTCATGGGCATTTACGGGGCCTATCATGTGAGTCTGGAGGGCGATGAGCAGACACCCCGCATGGCCGCCCAACTGGCCGAACAATTTCCCGGCCGTGTGCACACCGCCGATGTAAGCGAACTGTACGCCGAAGACCCCGTCCTGGAGGAAATCACGGTAGGAGAAAAGACCTACACGGCATCCTATTGGGGAGAGCAGGATATTTCGGGATTTTCCAAGAAGTTGGTTTCCCGGAAATTCTGGCGTCTGGAAGACGGTGCGGAAGATTTTGCCAACTGTCCTACGGTAGACGATGTTCTGCCCTATGACAATTATCCGGTGGATGTCAGTACCGGACAGGTTTTCGTCCTGGATTATACGGCGGCGGACGGTACGGTGACCCGGCTTTTCTATCGCGCCGACGGCACTTTCTGGAATGACCGCCCTATCACGGTACAGATTGATGTTTCCGGTCTTGCCTGACATAAAAAACAGCGGCATGGCGCCTGGCCATGCCGCTGTATTGTTTATGCGGAAATCGTCCCTTCGTTCTGTTTGCTGTTGCCTGCTCAGACCTCGGCCAGTTCACCGCGGGAGCTGGCTTTCAGGTAGGCGTAGATGAAGCCGTCCAGGTCGCCATCCATGACAGCCTGCACATTACCGCTTTCAAAATTGGTGCGGTGATCCTTGACCAGCGTATACGGCATAAAGACGTAGCTGCGGATCTGGTGCCCCCAGGCAATCTCATTCTGCACACCCTTGATGTCGTCGATCTTATCCTTATGCTGCTGCAGTGCGATCTGATACAGCTTGGCCTTCATCATTTCCAACGCGTATTCACGGTTCTGCAGCTGGCTGCGCTGGGTCTGGCAGCTGGTAACAATGCCCGTGGGCTTATGGATCAGGCGAACCGCCGAGGAGGTCTTGTTGATATGCTGACCGCCGGCACCGGAAGAACGGTACACCTGCATTTCGATATCTGCCGGGTTGATCTCGATCTGGATGTTGTTGTCCAGTTCCGGCATAACTTCCAGGCTGGCAAAGCTGGTCTGGCGGCGGGCGTTGGCATCAAAGGGGCTGATGCGCACCAGACGATGCACACCATGCTCACTCTTGAGCATACCATAGGCATTGGCGCCCTTGATCATCATGGAAGCAGACTTGATGCCGGCTTCATCACCGTCCAGCACATCCAGCACTTCCACACTGTACCCGTGTGCTTCCGCCCAGCGGGTATACATGCGGTAGAGCATCTCGGCCCAGTCCTGGGCCTCGGTTCCGCCCGTACCGGCATGGAAGGTCAGAATGGCATTGCTGTGGTCATATTCGCCGTTGAGCATAGTCATCAGCTGCAGTTCTTCAATGGATTTCTCCACATCTTCCACAGCCTGCTCGCCCTCACTGGCCAGAGAAGGATCGTTTTCTTCCTCGATCATTTCCAGCAGGGTCTCCGCTTCCTCATACTGGGTGGAGAGCTTGCCGAAACGCTCCAGCTTGTTTTTCACTTCACCCATTTCGCTGATAACGCGCTGGCTCTTCTCCTGGTCGTCATAGAAGCCGGGCAGCGTCATCTGATGCTCCAGCTCTGCCAGCCGCTTTTCACTTGCCTCAATGGAAAGTGCTTCGCGCAGGTCATCAACGGAAGTTTTCATTCCGCCGAGTTTTGCTTTCAATTCGTCAATGGTGATCATATCGTTACCCCTTGGTTGGCATAAATTCACATAGTAATAGTATAAACCATATCGGAAAAGTTGTAAAGGGGGGCTTTTTTGCGCAAAAGCCGTCAGAATGCGGAAACTTCATAGAAAATTCTTTGCATTTATAGCACTGATGCGGTATAATGGCTCTATGCTATTGGGAGGATACTATACACATGGCACGTTATACTGGAAACCACTGCCCTGTCTGTGAACAGGCTTTTACCGACGATGACGACATCGTCGTTTGCCCTGACTGCGGCACCCCTTACCACCGCGCCTGCTGGCACAAAGTAGGCGCCTGCATGCATCAGTCGGAGCATGCCTCCGGTTTTGAATGGAAACCGGAGTTTGGCCCCGAGGCAGAGGCCGCGGCCCACGCCGCGATCTGCCCCAACTGCGGTACCCACAACGAACCCGGTGCCGCCCGCTGCAGCCATTGCGGCGTTCCCCTGCCCCGCCCGGAAGATGCGGATGCCCAGGCTGCCCAGGAAGAAACCGGGCCCATCTATGCACGCCGTCCGCAGGCCGGCGCGTACCCCCAGAACCCCGCCCAGGGTTCGCAGTCTGCGGCCGGCCCCCACATTGATGCCTACGGCACCGGCTTCGACGGCGGTATTTACCGCCGCGAGGTTGGTCCCGATGATCCCATTGACGGCATCAAAGCACGGCACTGGGCCATCTTCCTGGGGCGGTCCCCCATGTACTACCTGATGCAGTTTTTCCGCATGAGCGAGACCAAACACCGCGTCACCTTCTCTTTCTCTGCCTTTTTCTTTGGTCCTGCCTATCTTCTGTACCGGAAGATGTGGAAAGAAGGCATTGCGGCTGCAGCTCTGACCCTTTTGTTCTATCTGCCCACCATGTTGACCACCATCGCGTACTACAACGCAGATTTGTTCGGCAACATGCCCCTGGGCTGGCTGCCCATGGCTTCCACCATCGGTGAGTTTGCAAGCTGGGGTCTGCGTGTGCTGCTGGCACTTTTCTCGGTTTCGCTGTACGAAAAGCATGCCAAGAACCGCATCGAGGCCATCTGCCGGCAGTGCCCCGAAGGCCCCGAACGCACCGAGGCCCTGGCACGCAGCGGCGGCACCAATGTGCTGGCGGCCATTTTGTATATCGGGATTCTGGCTTTGCTGGAAGTTGCGATTTTGTATATGGCAACGCCCGCGTTCCTGGAGATCATTCAGGCCAGCCTGGGGCTGTAAAAAACAGAATGTTTGACCCGCCGGTTTCCGGCTGGGTCCTGAAATAAAAAATCAGAAAAAACAGAAAAGCAGGAGGAACCTATGAAAACAGCATTGGTTATCATGGCTGCCGGTATCGGTTCCCGCTTCGGCGGCGGTATCAAACAGCTGGCAGCGGTTGGACCGAATGGCGAGATTATCATGGACTATTCTATCCACGACGCAATCGAAGCCGGTTTTGACAAAATCGTTTTCATCATCCGCCACGACATTGAGCAGGCCTTCAAGGAAGCCATCGGCGACCGCATCGAAGCCACCTGCAAAGAGTTGGGTGTCGAGATTGCCTACGCTTTCCAGGCGTTGGAAAACGTACCCGAAGGATACGCTGTTCCGGAAGGCCGCACCAAGCCCTGGGGCACCGGTCAGGCTGTGCTGGCCTGCAAAGGTATCCTGCAGGAGCCTTTCGCCGTGATCAATGCCGACGATTACTACGGCAAGGAAGCGTTTGTGCAGCTGCACGATTTCCTGCAGGGATACGATCCCGCGGAGCCCGGCAAACTGTGCATGGCCGGTTTTGTGCTGAAAAACACCCTGAGCGACAACGGCGCCGTGACCCGCGGCATCTGCCAGATGAACGAAGATCACTACCTGACCGGCGTTCTGGAAACCAGCGGCATTGAAAAGACCGCAGACGGCGCAGCCGCCGGCGGCAAGTCCATCGACGTGAACAGCCTGGTTTCCATGAATATGTGGGGCCTGACCCCCGCCTTTGTGGATTTGCTGGACAGCGGTTTTGTGGAATTCTTTGAAAAAACAGAGCCTGCCAACCCGCTGAAGGCCGAATATCTGCTGCCCATCTACATTGATGAGCTGCTGCACAAAGGCACTGTAAGCGTCAAGGTTCTGCCCACCCACGACAAGTGGTTCGGCGTCACCTACGCAGAGGACAAACAGATCGTCATTGACAGTTTTGCCCAGTTGGTTGCCGATGGCGTTTACCGCAAAGATCTGTTCAGCGATTTGAAAAAATAAGTTTTTCTATCCCCTGCCGGGTATGTCCCGGCAGGGGATTTTTGATTGACAACCGTACGACAAAATGCGACAATAAAAGAAAGAAAACAGCCCCTTCTCTATCGCATAAAATGGCGAAAGGTGGTGCCGGCCATGAAACGTCTTGTCCTTCTTTCCGCGTTGCTTCTGGGATTGTCTGCCTGTACGCCCGCCTTGCAGAAACCGGCCCTCTCTGACACGCCGGAAACTGCCGGTACGCAGGAAACCGCGGAAGAGGCGTCCTCTGCCCTTTCCGGCAGCACTGTGCCGGAATCCGCAATTTCGATGCCGGGATCGTTGCAGGCCATGGATCTGGCCCTACTGCCCTACGACGAAATCCGGCTGGTCTACCATTTCACCCTGTTTGATCCGCCGCTCAGCGGCTACTATACCATGTCCCAAAACGGGCGCTGGGGATTGATGCGCAACGACGGCAGCATGGTCTTACCCTGCGAATTTGACCAGCCCATTGCCATGTGCTCCGACAGCGCCCCCCAACAGCCTGCCTGGCTTGCCTTCAAAGAGGATGCCGACGCCTCTTTCTGGACCTCTGCGGGGCAATACCTTACCACCGTAGGGGAAGGACGCATCTGCCACACAGAGCATTGCGGTCCCGGGTATGAGCTCTATTTTTGGGACGAGAACACCGACCAGATGTTTGCCTATATCGGCAACCTGGGGCCCGGTATGCCCACGCATATTTCTCCCGGTCAGCAGGAAAGCCGCGGCTGGTGGTTCCCCACCCAACCCGGCACACTGATACAGGAAAGCTGGGGACTGGATGTAGACTATGATGCCGGTGCCTCCTTCCGCTATCTTTCCGCAGAAGGTACGCCCCTCAACAACTACGAATACCAACAGGCAGAGTTATTCTATAATGGTGCTTTGCTGGCAGCGGCACGGCGCGGCGACAAGTGGGTCTATCTGGACGGTTACGGCAAGGAAGTCACCTCCCCCGTCTATGACCCGGTGTACTGGAACATCTGGGCCGATACCGGCTACGCTTCTCCCCTGCTGAACGGATACGCCGCCGTAAGCCGCGATGAAAAGTATGGTCTGTTGGACAGTGCCGGGCTGGAATACCTGCCCTGCGAGTACCAGGGTATTGTGTGGGACGGCGGGCTTGGCTGGCTGAAGCTGGACGACGGCTGGCATGCATTCCGGATTCCCAGTGCCGCGGTACCGACCCCGGCGCCTTATGGACAAACCGATGAAGAAGACGCCCTGCGCCTGGTTCCGTTGACCACGGTTTTTCCGGATACCTACCCGGGCAACGGGCGCCGTACCGACTACACTACCATACGGGATGACAACCTGAATGTACGCGCAGGTCCCGGCACCCAATATGAAAAAATCGGCAGCATACCACCGGGTTCCGCCGTGCGGGAACTGGGAACCAGCAGCACGGTCCCCGGCTGGACGTTTGTGCTGTACCAGGACTGGCTGCGTGGTTGGGTCAGTACCCAATATCTGGAATAATGTTGCCTTGTGCATGAAAACTGCAAAAGCATGACACGCAGCGCTATGGAAAACGGAGGTTTTTTGCGGTATGGTTAGTATAACAGAACCGAAAACACACCGCTACAGGAGGGTAATTATGGCAAAGAACGAATTTGACTGCACCGCATTGACCCCGGAACAGCGCGATGCCCGCCTGGCCCTGGATGTGGAACGCTTGCTGCGCTTTGGCCGCAAGCACAAACTCATCAAGGACCTGGACATTCTGATTGCGCGCAACACATTGCTGGATCTTCTGGCGTTGAGTGCCCCCAGCGAGGCCAAGCCCCCGAAAGAAAATTTTGATACCCCCGCTGCCCTGTTGGACGAGATGGTGGAACTGGCCGCACAGAAAGAGCTGTTTGACGGCGCCGTTGCCCAGTACCGCATCAACTTTGAAACCCGCCTGATGGGCGCCCTGATGCCCCGGGAGAGCGAAGTCTGCAAGAAGTTCAAGAAGTTGTATGAGCGCAAAGGCGCCAAAGCGGCAACCGATTGGTTCTATGACCTGTGCGTAGTGACCAATTACATCCGCACCGCCCAGATTGCCAAAAACATCCAGTGGAACTCCGATACCCCCTATGGCGAACTGGAAATCACCATCAACCTGACCAAACCCGAAAAAGACCCCAAGACCATCGCGCTGGAACGGCTGCAGCCCAAATCCGGGTATCCGGCCTGCATGCTCTGCAAAGAAAACATCGGATACGCCGGCCGCATCAATTTCCCGGCGCGCCAGACCCACCGCATTGTGCCCATTACCCTGGCCGGACAGCAGTTCTACCTGCAGTACAGCCCCTATGCCTACTTCCATGAGCATTGCATCATGCTGCATGAAACCCACAAGCCCATGGAGATGGACCGCCAGACGCTGGCCGAAATTTTCGATTTTGTTTCTCAGTTCCCCCACTACACCTGCGGTTCCAATGCCGATTTGCCGATCGTTGGCGGCAGCATCCTGAGCCACAGCCACTTCCAGGGCGGCCGCTACGTCTTCCCCATGCAGAAGGCTTCCATCGCAGTTCCCCTGAACGATATCCGGTATCCCGGTGTTCGCGCCGGTATCCTGAACTGGCCGGTTTCTGCCGTGCGCCTGATCGGTCGCAGCAGCCAGCAGATGCAGATCGTTGCCAACAACATCCTGACTGCCTGGCGGAACTACTCCGACGAAAGCGTGGGCATTGTGGCACACACTGGCGACACGCCCCACAACACCGTAACGCCCATTTTGCATTACGATGAAAAGGACGGTTATATTCTGGATCTGGCCCTGCGCAACAACCGCACCAGTGAGGAATATCCCGACGGTATCTTCCATCCCCACAAGGAATACCACAACATCAAGAAGGAAAACATCGGCCTGATCGAAGTCATGGGCCTGGCTATTCTGCCCGCCCGCCTGAAGGATCAGGGCGCCCAGATCGCCGAAATCCTGGCCGGTCAGCGCCCCAACACCAGCCGCGAGGAAGGCTCTCCGCTGGCTGTACACGCCGACTGGATCGATCAGCTGATTGCCAAGTACGGCACGTCGATGGCACCGCAGGATGCCAACAACGTTGTCAAGCAGGAGATTGGTACGGTGTTCAGCCATGTTCTGGAAAATGCCGGCGTCTTCAAGCAGGACAAAGAAGGCCAGGATGCCTTCCTGCGCTTTATGCAGAGTGTTGGTTTCAAAGCCATTTGATTCTCAACTGCAAAACAGGGAAAGACAAAAGTCTTTCCCTGTTTTTTGTAGACTGCCTTCGATTGCACACTTTACACAGCCGCGGTGTTGCCGCCCTTTGTTGCTGCACCGGACTTTTCCGTAACCTTCCAATGGCAACGCCCCGCCGGACACACAGAATCCAGCGGGGCGTTTTAGCACAAAACAAAAACCGGGCTCATCCCTCACGGAATGAGCCCGGGCAACCTGGTGGAAGATTAGGGACTCGAACCCAAGACCTCTGCGATGTGAACGCAGCGCTCTAACCAGCTGAGCTAATCTTCCATGTGGGGTCAACGATAGATATTATACGGCATTTATACCGTTTTGTCAACCCCATTTTTGAGAGTTTTTTGGAAACGTTATTTTACTTGCTCAGTGCCTCGGCCAGTTCTTCCACCTGGGCTTTGCTGGCGGCATTGAGGGCGCTCTTGATGCTGACCGTCTGATCCAGAATCGTCAGGTTCTTGCTGTTCTCCAGCATTTTACGCATCACACGGCCGGCCGTGGGTGCCCAGGTGCCGTTTTCGATGATACCCACCGTGCGGTTCTGGTAGTTACGCTCGGTCAGATGCTCGATAAAGCTGCGGGTAAACGGGAACACTTCGCCGTTGTAGGTCGGGGATGCCAGCACCAGCTTGCTGTAACGGAAAGCCTGCGCCACTGCTTCCGACATATCGCTGCGGGCCAGGTCCATAACCGTAACATCCATGCCCTTCTTGCGGAGCTCTTCGCCCAGCATTTCAGCGGCTTCTTTGGTATGGCCGTAGATGGAGCTGTACGCCACCAGTACGCCTTCCGTCTCAGGGCGGTAAGCGCTCCAGGCATCGTACACAGCCAGCACATCGCCCAGCTGTTCCTTGTGCAGGACCGGACCATGGAGAGAGCAGACCGTTTCGATATCAAGGCCGGCAGCCTTCTTCAAGACAGCCTGAACCTGCGGGCCATACTTGCCCACAATGCCAATGTAATACCGGCGGGCTTCGGGCAGCCACTCTTCCTCAACGTCCAGCGCACCGAACTTGCCGAAGGCATCCGCGCTGAACAGCACCTTGGCAGTGGCATCATAGGTCATGATAACCTCAGGCCAATGCACCATGGGCGCTGTGACAAAATGCAAAGTATGGGTACCCAGTTCCAGCGTGTCGCCCTCTTTGACAATGAGGCAGCGGCTGGTAAAGTCGGTATCAAAGAACTGCTGCATAATGGCAACAGCCTTTGCAGACGCCACGATCTGGGTGTTGGGGTAAGCCTGTGCAAAGGCGTACACAGAACCGGAGTGGTCAGGCTCCATGTGCTGCACAATCAGGTAATCCGGCGTACGGCCGCCCAGGACTGCCGCAATATTGGTCAGCCATGCATCGGTGAAATGCGCATCGACGGAGTCCATAACCGCAACTTTCTCATCCTGGATCAGGTAAGAGTTGTATGCCATGCCGTTGGGCACTTTGTACTGGCCCTCAAACAGGTCCACGTCATGGTCGTTGACGCCAACATACAAAATATCTTTGGTGATTTCCATTTTGGTAAACCTCCTCGAACTTTTATAAGTAAACAAAAGATTCTCCACAGGATAGTATAACATATACAAACGCATCTGTCCCCTGTTTTGAGAAAAAAATTGCAAAGAACACAAAAAATTCCCCGTCTTGCGGCGGGGAACATGTTGCGAAAGTTAGCGCACTTCCGGTGCGGGAACCGGCGCATCCACGGGACGCGGAGCGCCTTCCACCCACTGAATGGCTTTCTTGGGGCACTTGGTCACACAGGTACCGCAGCCGTTGCACTTGGTATAATCGATAACGGCCACGTTATCCTTGAGGAAGATTGCCTGCTGCGGGCAGTTGCGCACACACAGGCCGCAGGCAATGCAGCCCACCTTGCAGGTCTTATTGACCACAACGCCCTTATCCTTGTTGGAGCACTTGACAACGGGCTGGGGTGCAATGGGCTTCATCTGGATGACTTTGCGCGGGCAGACCGCCGTGCAGGCGGTACAACCGGTGCACTTGCTGCGGTCGACCACCGCCACACCATTGATCACATGGATGGCATCAAACTTGCAGGCGCGGGTGCAGTCACCCAGGCCCAGGCAGCCATACGAACAGGCACTGGGACCACCGGCCACAGCCGCAGCCGCTGCGCAGGTCTGGATGCCCTTGTAATCAAACCGCTTGCCGCAGTTTTCGCCGCCGGCACAAATCACCGTAGCGCGCATGCTGGGACGGTCGGATTCTTCCGCACCCATAATGCGGTTGATGGCATCCGCCGTCTTGTCACCGCCGGGGGCACACTTGAAGGTGGGGGCACCATCTTCCACAATAGCTTTTGCATAGTCGGCACAACCGGCATAGCCACAGCCACCGCAGTTGGCACCGGCCAGGCAGTCGGTAATCTGGGCAATGCGGGGGTCCTCATACACAGCCATGAACTTGGAAGCCAGCACCAGGATAAAGCCGCCAACCAGGCCCAGCACCACCAGCACGACGATAGCCAATACGATCGGGTTCATTCTTTCCATTCCCCTTTCTTACAGAATCGCGTTGATGATGTTTTCCACCAGACCGCCAAAGCCCATAAAGCTGAGCGACGTGATGGCCGCAGAAACCAGCGTAATGGGCAAGCCCTTGAAGCTTTCGGGCGGGTTGGAGTTTTCCACGCGCTGACGCACGCCGCAGAACAGCAGCATGGCTACCAGGAAGCCAACGCCTGCGCCCGCAGCACAGACCAGTGCTTCGGCATAGGCCAGACCAAAACCATACTGGGTAACAACCGCAGAGTAGTCCTGCACGGCCAGGATGGTAACGCCCAGCACGCAGCAGTTGGTGGTGATCAGCGGCAGGTACACGCCCAGGGACTGGTAGAGAGCCGGGACGTAACGCTTCAGGGTGATCTCAATGAGCTGGACAAGGACCGCAATGACCAGAATGAAAATGATGGTCTGCATGTAGCCCAGGTTGAAAGCGTCCAGCAGGAAAATCTGCAGCGGGAAGGTAACTGCCGTGGCAATGACCATGACCACGATAACAGCCATGCCCATGCCGAAGGAGGAATCCAGTTTCTTGGAAACGCCCAGGAAGGGGCAGATGCCGAGGAACTGTACCAGAACGTAGTTATTGACCAGGATCATGCTGAAGAAGATCGTGGCAAATGTTGCGATATGGGAACTCATTCTTCAGCGCCCCCTTTCTGTTCGGCCTTGGCGGCGTCGATCTGGTCCAGCATCACATCACCGCAGGTCTTGCGTTCAATGGGCTTGTTGAGCTTGCGCTCCAGCCAGACGCAGCCGGCCATGAGGCAGCCAAACACGAAGAAACCGCCGGGTGCGGAGTTCATGACCGTCATACGGTCCACACTCTCGGGAATGACCGTAATGCCCAGCCAGGTGCCGCTGCCGATGATCTCGCGGATGGAGGACATCAGCGCCATGGTCAGGATGTAACCGATGCCCATGCCCAGACCGTCAAGCGCAGAGTCTACCACCGTGTTCTTGCAGGCGAACATCTCGGCACGGCCCAGGATGATGCAGTTAACGACAATCAGCGCCAGGAAAACGCCCAGCGACTTGTACAGTTCCGGCACAAAGGCCTGCAGGACCATCTGAACAACCGTAACGAAGGTGGCAATGATCACAATGTAGCAAGGCAGATGCACCTTGGCGGGAATGGCCTTGCGCAGTGCCGAGATAACAATGTTGGAGCAGACCAGCACGAAGGTCATGGACAGGCCCATGCCCACAGCGCCGGAAACTGTGGTGGTAACAGCCAGTGCGGAGCAGCAGCCCAGCACCAGGCGCAGAACGGGGTTTTCACGAATGATACCCGCAGTAAATACTTTCCATTTGCTCGGTTTTTCAGCCATCGTTACTCGCCCCCTTTGATCTGATTGGTGTAGCAGTCGATGGCCGCGTTGACGGCAGAAAAGACCGCGTTGCTGGAATACGTCGCACTGGCGATGCCGTCCACCGGAGAGCCGCTGGACACCACGCCGCCATTCCAGCCAATGAAGCCGGAAGTGAAGCTGTCATCCGCCACCTTGGAACCGATGCCGGTGGTCTGGGTGGAAGCATCCACGCTGATGTTGGTGATGGCACCGTTGGCATCGAATGCCACGTAAACGGTGACATCCTTGCCGGAATAACCGCTGGAAGCTGCCTTGACCGCAGCCGCACCGGCAGAGGTGGTCACAGCGCCCTGCACATCCCCTGCGGCAGGATCAATGCCTTCCACTTCGGTAAGGTCCCCTTCCGTCGTACCTTCGGGCAATACCGACAGATAGGCAGCCAGGGTTTCCGCTTTGGTGTTTTCTTCGATGATCGGGGCGGTCACGTCATTCAAAACCGCCAGCAGGGCGCTGCACACCAGGCAGATGACCACCAGTACAATGACCGGCAGCACCAGTTCCTTAAAGGCGCTCTGCTTTTCCGGGGTCTGGTTGTTTGCCATCAGTCAGCACCCCCTTCCTTTTTTGCTTTGGCCTTTTTGGCCTTCTTGAAGCCCAGCGGCACCTGATGGCCCCAGGCATTGAACCACGGCACCATCAGGTTGCCCAGCAGGATGGCAAAGCTCATGCCCTCATTCATGCTGGCAAAGTGACGGATCAGGAAGGTCAGCAGACCAATAAAGATACCGTAGAACAGTTTTCCCTTGGCAGTGAAGGGGCTGGTCACATAGTCGGTCGCCATAAACACTGCACCGAACAGCAGACCGCCTGCCATGCACTCCATCAGCGCCACATAGGGATCACCGGTGTACAGGGCCGTCAGGATGTAGCAGGTTGCCACAATGCTGACGGGAATGGTAGCCTGGATGGTGCCGGTAGCCAGCAGAATGGCAAAGCCGGCCAGGATGGCCAGGACGCAGGTTTCACCCAGCATACCGCCATGCAGGCCCAGGAACATATCCATAAAATTGACAGTGCTCAGGTCCACCGAAGAAGCCAGCGGCGTGGCGGAAGCCAGCGAATCCACCGCCATATCGGGGTAGACATACGCCGTCATACGGGCAGTAAAGCCCAGGAACAGCACAATACGGCCGACCAGGGCGGGGTTGGCGAAGTTATAACCGATACCACCAAACAGCTGTTTGGTGATGATGACGGCCACAAACGCACCTACCACCGCGATCCACAGCGGCATACCCACCGGCATGTTCAATGCCAGGATAATACCGGTAACCACGGCAGAGAGGTCCCCCACCGTGTTCTGCTTATGCAGCAGAACCTCATAAATGTACTCAAACGCCACACAGGCAAAGGTCGTTACGACCACCTGTACCAACGCCTGCACGCCGAAGATCAGGGCCGATGCCAGCACGCAGGGCAGCAGGGCGATGACCACATTGCCCATCAGGCCACGGGTCGTGGAATGATCCCGGATATGCGGCGAGGCAGTTACAAGCAAACGTTCTTCCATTTGTTATTTGCCTCCTTTCCGCAGTTCACCCATATACCACGCCTTGGCCAGCGTCATGGTCTGGCTGACGGGACGCTTGGCCGGGCAGGCATAGCTGCAGCTGCCGCAAGCCACGCACAGATCAACACAGCGCGCCTTGAGAGTGTCAAAGTCCTTGTTATTGAAAGCCTCTGCCACCACAACGGGTTCCAGACCCATGGGGCAGGCATCGATGCAGCGGCCGCAGCGAATGCAGGCAGATGCTTCCGGCAGGCTGGCGGCTTTCTTGCTGAAAAGCAGCAGGCCGTTGTTCTGCTTCAATACGGGGAAGTCGGCGCTGGGAGCGGCACCGCCCATCATGGGGCCGCCAAAAATGATCTTGCCCAGTTCCACATCAGGTTTGATGCCGCCGCAGGCTTCGATCACATCACGGTACAGCGTACCGATGGGCACTTCCACATTCTGCGGCTTGGCAATGGCGTCCCCTTCCACGGTAACGCGCTTGGTGATCAGCGGAATACCGGTCTTGAGGAATTTGCCCAGCGTGGAAACACTGGTTACGTTCATGATGATGCAGCCCACATCGGCAGGCAGCCCCGGCTTGCCGGAAGGACCTACCTGCGGCACTTCCCGGCCGGTGCAGGTTTCCACCAGCGTCTTTTCGGCGCCCTGCGGGTAACGCGTGGGCAGCGGCTTGACGGTAACGCCGGGCATCTCACGCACCAGAGAGCACATCAGGTCGATGCATTCGGGCTTGTTGCGCTCAATGCCGATGATGCAGTTGGGGATATTGCAGTACTTCATGACTGCGGCAATGCCGGAAATGATCGTATCACTGCATTCCAGCATTTCGCGGCAGTCGGTAGTGAGGTAAGGCTCACACTCTGCCGCGTTGATCAGCAGCGTATCAACGGTATCCGCCGCCAGTTTGACATGGGTCGGGAAGCCGGCACCGCCGACGCCCACCAGGCCACAGGCCTGAATGGCCGCCAGCAGACTGGCTTTGTCCGTGACCTCCGGCGGTACACAGGCCGGGTCCACCGTCTGCTGACCGTCGGTCTTGATGGCCACCGCAGTGGTCATCGCACCGTTGACCATACGCATCGGCGCAACATCCTGCACAGTGCCCGATACGCTGGAGTGGATGTTGGCACTGACAAAGCCGCCCGCTTTGCCGATCAAGGTGCCAACCATGACCGTGTCGCCCTTTTTGACGACGGGTTCCGCGGGTGCGCCAATGTGCATCGACATGGGAATGATGACGTGCTCGGGGACCGGCATTTTAACGGTCGGCTGCCCGGCTGTCGCCTTCACATGCGGCACGCTCGCGCCTTTGGCGGAACGCTTTAGGGATTTGAACAATCTTTTTCCCCCATTTCTCATTTTTCTTTCGCATTGCCGGTTCTCCCCTAAAGGAGATCGCTCTTCCTGCAATACGTCGAAGTATACCTAATTATTTTACCATGTTAAAAAAACAAGTCAAGTTTTCATGTCAGACAAAGACTTGCATTTTGACCGATTACGCAATTTCTGCAACAATTTGCGCAAATGTTGCAAAGGATGTACGATGCTTGCATCTTCTCGGTTTTTATGGTAGTATGGTGCTAACGATCGTTATACAGTGATTTTTCTCTTCAAGGAGGCAGGTATGAAACATTTTTGCAAGGTATTGGCCCTTTTGATTGCAGCCGGTGGCCTGCTGACCTTTATGGCATTTTTATGCGGCCGCCGCAAGCGCCGCAAACAAGCCAACTACGTTACATTGTATCAATATGACGACTAAACAAAGCCGCCCCGGCTCCTTACGGATGCCGGGACGGTTTTTTACAGGATTGTGCTTGCTCTTTTGCTTACAGGTCGATTTCCTGCAGGCGCAGCAGTGCCAGAATATAAATTTTCAGTGCTTCCATCAGCTTCTCAAAGGGAGCGCCCTCGTTTGCACCATGCATCGGGCCTGCAAATTCAGGGATCTCCAGGTCGGTATGCTCGGGACCGAAGCTGACCGCATAGGGGAAATGACGGGCATAGGTGCCGCCGCCCATGGTGAAGGGGGTCTTGTTCTCCCCTGTTACATCGTTGTAGGTGTTGATGAGCGTCTGGATGGCCGGGCTGTCCGCTGCAATATAGAAGGGCACGCGGCTGGTCAGGTTCTCCAGATGCGCAGCTGTTCCGCAGACTTTTTCCAGCGCAGCAGTCATCTTTTCGGGATCTGTGTTGGTGGGATACCGGCAGTCGAAGCTCTGGCGGATTACGCCGTCCTTCATTTCAATCGTTCCGCCAATGATGGTCAGCGGATCAAACAGGCCGTCGTCGGCGGCAATGCCCAGAGTGCTGCCGTCCGTAGCAGCGTGCAGCGTATGCAGCACCTGCAGGTAAGCCTGCTCCTGCGGCGTACAGACGCCACTCTGCAGCAGGCAGTCTACCAGAAGTCCAATGGCATTGACCGTACCGGCCGGCATAGCCGCATGACCGCTCTTACCCCAGCCGTGCAGCACGGTCGTGCCGTTTTCGCCGGCTTCCACCGTCACACCCTCGATGACTTTGATCTGATCGGGTGCCACACGCACCGTGCAGCTGGCACGGTCCGGCACCGCATTGCGTGCCACGCCGCCCGCAAAGGAGAGAATGACACCATCATTCAGCACCGGGCTGACGATTTCACCATTGAAGCCGCCTTTTTCGCCATTGCAGACCGGGAATTCCGCGTCGGGCGTAAAGCAGAAGGCAGGCATCGGGTAATGCCCGGCGTAATAATCCACGTCGTGCATGTTGGTTTCCTCGTTGGTTCCCAACAGCGCACGGACAGGGTATTTCAGTTCCACACCGCTATCCTTGAGATATTTCAGCGCATACAGGCACAGGATGCTGGGACCTTTGTCATCGGCCACGCCGCGGCCCAGAATCCAGCCATCCCGCACACGTACCGTATACGGGTCGGCATCCCAGCCGTTACCTTCCGGTACAACGTCGGTATGAGTAATCGTGGCCAGGTATTTCTGGCCCTCGGCAATGGTGCCGGTCTCGGCCCAGCCGATATATCCTTCGGCATTGCAGGTCTGCAAACCCAGCTCGGCCGCAATTTCCAGCGCTTTGTCCAGTGCGGCCTTGGGGCCTGCGCCAAAGGGGGCACCGGGTTCCGGTGTTCCTTCTACGCTGGGCACCGCCACCAGACGGGTAATGTCGCGCAAAATATTTTCACGGTTCTGTTCAGCAAAGGCGTCGATGGACGCCCAACGCGGATCGTTCATGGAAGTACCTCCCAGGATGAATTATCAATCGGTATTAGTATAGCACAGCATCGCAAAATGTAAAGAGTACCTCCGGCACACAAGGGTCATTGACATGGCACGACTTTTGTGATATATAGTATTTAGTAATCCTAAGTATATAGATATGGGAGGTGTACCAATGGCAGCAGGCAGCGAACAGAGGTTTGCCCAACAACTGAAAAAAGGCGTCTTGGAGATGCTGGTGCTCCGGTTTTTGGCGGAGAAGCCCAGCCATGGGTATGAATTGATTGTGCGGCTGCGGGAAAAAAGCGGCGGGCTTTTGGAATTGAAAGAGGGTACGCTCTACCCTATCCTCTATCGTCTGGAAGAAGAAGGCTGCATCACCTCTGTATGGAACAGTCCGGACGGGAAGGTTTCGGTAGGCAAAATTCCCAGACGGGTCTATACGGTAACGGATGCAGGCCACGCTATGCTAACACGGCAATGTGAAACCTGGCATCACTTTGTGGACTGTGTGGAACAATGCATGGAAGGAGAATCGCAATGAAATGGAAAATTGGCAACACAACATTGGATGTTCTGCCGCCGGTCAAACGGTACATGAATGCCATTGAACGGCATTTGCGGGTAGACCGCAAAACCCGTGTGCGTATTATGACAGAACTGGCCAGCGACTTTCAGAGCCGCCGGGAGAATGGGCAAAGCGACGAAGCGATCATGCAGGAGCTCGGCTCCCCGGAGGAAGTGGCCGCAGAGTTCAACGCGGCACTGGATGATGAAACCGTGCAGCCCGTCAGCCGCTGGCGTTGGGCCTTTGTCGCACTGGCAGCCGTCATCCTTTTGGCAAGGTTCATTTTGCCCGAGTTGTTTTTACTGCAGTCACATACCAGCAGCATCGGCGTCATCGGCGGGGCAGACGGCCCCACGGCCATTTTTGTATCAACAGAAACTTCCCCCGGTTTATGGGAAGTCCTTCCCTGGCTTCTGGGCTGCGTGGCCGGATTTCTGGCGGCAGGCTGGTGCCGCAGAGGTTCCGGCAAGCGGTATGCGGTTCCCTTTGCGCTTTGTCTGATAGGGATTGTGCTTCAGCTTTTTATGGTCTTTGTGCTGCAGCAAATGCCGGGTTTGCTTGCGGGAGCTTATCTGCTAAGCCAGTTGACTACCAGCGGGGTCTGGCTTTGCCTGGTTGTGGCGATATGGACTGTATGGGAATGGAGGCACTGCAAAAGGTCCGGCAAAAAAAATTGATATTTTTTCCAAATCAGGCTTGACAAGCCCGGTTTTCCATGCTAGAATAATACTCGCATTTGGCGGCAGCCACTGAGGAGAGGTGTCCGAGTGGTTTATGGAACTGGTCTTGAAAACCAGCGATTCGCGTGAGCGGACCATGGGTTCGAATCCCATCCTCTCCGCCATTTTGTATAACAAGTGAATATATCATCACTTTGACTTGTGGAGTAATACTCAAGAGGTCGAAGAGGCGCCCCTGCTAAGGGCGTAGGGTCCGAAAGGGCCGCGAGAGTTCAAATCTCTCTTACTCCGCCAACAAAACCCGCGAAACCTGAAAAGGTGTTCGCGGGTTTTGTATTTGTATCACACATTTTTTCTATATCAAAAAGGACGCACCTGCTCCATCAAGCGGGTACGTCCTTTTATGTTTATAATAACATTTTTGGGCGGCTTAGTTCTCAGCCGGGAGCAGAATATCGTTGGCCACCGGCGTGAGGAAACGCGCGCGGAAAGTTTCCAGATCCGGGCACTGCGGCAACAGATGCATGGTTTTGGTAACAACTGCTTCCATGGTCATATCGTAGGCTTCAATCACGCCGTAGGTTTGTTTGATCTGATGCCCCACCTGATACACGCTCATATCGCTGCCTTCATAGATCACCTGGGTGGTCATAATGACCACTTTTCCGGCTTCGATCCAGGCGCCGACCTCCCGGGCAAAATCCGCAGATGCATAATAAGGTACGCCACCGACGCCGAAGCCTTCCACAATCAGTGCATGGTAAGCCGGGCGCAGCAGACGCAGCACGTCGGGACGCACACCGGGAATGAGCTTTAACACAAAAACCTCGGGGTCCAGCGCCGTGCAAAGCGCAGGTTTGCCCAGATGCTGCGGCGCCGGAAACACCGGATAAACGCGGCGGTCCCGAATCCGGGCCACTTCCGGGTACCCGATGCTGGAAAAAGCATGGTAGCTCTTGGTGCGCAGCTTTTTGGCACGTGTTCCCAGCATCACCTGCCCGTCAAAGACGATGGTAACGCCCCAGGCGCAGGCAGACGCCGCATAGAGGAATGCATCCAGCAAATTGCGGCGGCCGTCGGTTTCCCGCTCCCCGATGGAGTTTTGGGCGCCGGTGAGCACAATGGGCTTACGGGAATCGGGCAACATATAGCTGAGCGCTGCTGCCGTGTAGGCCATGGTGTCGGTGCCATGGGTCACCACAAAACCATCGTATTCTTCATAGTGGTTCCAGATTGCCTGCGCAATCTGTTTCCAGTGATCCGGGTGAATATTGGTGCTGTCCAACTGAAACAGCTGTTCGGTATCCACATGGCAGATTTCCCGGATTTCCGGCACGGTGCGCAGCAGCTCCTGAGAGGTAAGCTGCGGCACCTTGCCGTCATCTGTTTTCAGCGTGGCAATCGTTCCGCCGGTCGCCAACATCAAAATACGTTTCATCGTGGTCTTCCTTCTTATCATTTCAGCGCAGCACCATAAAGCACCGCACAAAAATATCCTGCCCGCAGCAAGGGGCAGGATATTTTGTTTTTCGGTTTTAGTAAGTAGTGATCGTGGTACCGGGATAATAGTGCAGCAGAATATCCTGGTAACCCCAGCCATTCTGCGCATATCCGATGGCGCCCCACTGGCTCATACCACAGCCATGGCCATAGCCGTACACATCAAAAATGAAGCAATCCAGATTGGCATCAAAGGTGAAGGTAAAGCACTGGCTGCGCAGGCTGCGGCCGTCAACGCTCTGCCGTGCCAGCAGATTTTCACGGAACCAGCGTCCGCTGACTGTGACACAGTTACCGTCCGGTCCCACCTGAATCTTGGAAACCCATCCGTACTGGTTGGTGGAAATGATCTTGAACCAGTTGTTGGGATCAACGTCGGTAAGATCGATTTCCAGCTCCGACTTGATGCGGTCCAGCAGGGTCTGACGGGAGAAACGTGCCGTACCGCTGCTGTTGCCGTTGGTATTCCAGTTGGTAGCCACCGACTGGTCGTAGGGGCTGTCCACCGCCTGCAGCCAGGGACGGTCATTGCCCCAAACATCCGCTGCCGAAGCAGTACCGGTACTGGCAGAGGCAAAGTACGGTGTAAAGCAGACCTGGCCGTTGTAGGTCACCAGAACATGAGCCACTTCCTGCGCGGCTGCCAGCGCCGCAGCGCCGGGCGTTGTGCCGGAAACGGCCGGGTAGCCCGACTGACTGAGGATCCAGCAATGGGTGGCCACACACTGGGCCTTATAGGCTTCCGCCGGGGCGTTTGGGCCAAGCTCATTCTGAGCCACCATCGCCAGGCACTGGACCAGATCCATAGTCTGTGCCGTGCCGTTCATGGTCACGTTGATGGTTTCACCGCCGGACGGCGTCTCCGAAGAGCCGGAATCCGAAGAACCGGAATCCGAACCAGCAGACTCCGAATTGCCGGAATCCGATGTGCTGTCGCTGGCCGGGGGCTCCGTGGACGAAGCCGAATCACTGGCGCTGTCAGAAGCCGGAGCCTCCGTCGGCACCGGAGTTTCGGTCGGTACCGGAGTTGCCGTGATCTGGTCCACGGTTACGGTCTGTTCCGGCAGACCGCCTTCGGCACCCTGGTTCAGATCGGATTCCGTCGCATTGCTGGAACCTGCCACGTCGGTCAGACCGGCCAACAGCTTATCTGTACTGGCCACCAGCGCATCCGTCTGCGCCTGCATATCGGCAATCTGAGAATCCAGATCGGTACCGGAATCTTCTTCTTCCGATGCCTGGGCATTGTTGCGGTTGGCCGCACTGGCGGCACTTTGCTGGGCATAACGGTCCACGCTGGCACTCAGCAAACTGCTGACCGTGGGCATCGGCTGATTTTTGCGCTGATACTGCAGAGCGGTGAGAAGCGGTTCTTCGGTGGCCGTGATGGATGCACCATCCAATGCCGCCGATTCCTCTTCCTCAATCAACCGCCCTGTGGCGCAAAGCAGCACGCCTTCCTCACTGGTATGGCTGGTCACCGTCAGAAAATGGGAACGGTCTCCGATTTCCACATCGGTCTGCCACAGGCTGCGCGCCTGAATGCCCGCCACAAAAGAAAGATAATCGTAATAATTGGAAAGATCGGTGCTGCCGTACAGATCAAACGCGCCGTCCCCTTCCTCGTTCGGGTCCAGATAATACACCGAGACGATTTTGAACCGATAGGTGCCGCTTTCCAGATACAAGGTAAAGCCGCTGTTGTCCTTGATAACATCTTCCTGCGCGAGAGCGGAGAAAGTATCCCCGGTGGATTCCAGCACAGTGTTGCCGGGAGAGTCCAGATCCAAAGAGCTGGCGGTGGCAAACCGAACAAGCTCGGTCTGCGTTCCATCCTCGTTGGTTTCCGGTTCTGTTCCGGCAGCATATACCAGGGTACCATCCATACCGGGCCATCCAAGATAACCGGTTACCCCCGGACGTTTTTCCAGTGCATTGTTCAGGTACGCTTCTGCTGTTTCATCGTAGGTGGTAGTGCCGTAGTTCTTGGCCGCCGGGCGGGTGCCCAGATCATGGCTGAAGAACCACCACAGGCCCACTGCACCGGCCAGAATCACCAAAACGATCAGCACCAGTACCATGGTAACGGTACGCTTGCGTCGGCGTTCCGTGCGTTCAATCATGGCCAGACTGCGGTTCCGGATGCTGGCAGCTTCCGAAGTTTCCGGACGTTCCCGCCGCTTGGAAGACGTCCCTCCTGCCTTGCGGCGCTCGGCCTTTGCCTGCGCTGCCGCCAGTTCCGCCTCGTCTTCTTCCGAGAAAAGGCGGGTTGCCGCCCGGGTGAAATCCTCCGCCGTGGAGGTACGCCCTGCCGCCGCATCCGCTTCGTCGGCAGCCTGCGCTGCCGCCAGGGCTTCGGGATCGATCTCTGCGGAGAAATCGGGAATTTCCTCATCCAGAATGGAGGGGGCCGGTGCCCGGTCCTCCTCGTGGTCATCGTAAAGAGATACCGTGCCGGTATCCAAGGCTGCGCCGCGGCGCCGCCGCGATGTGCTGGCCGCCTGCGGTCCCGCCGTTTCGATGTTCAGCGGATCGGTATTGGGTTGAGGTTGGGTGAGAAGATCTGTTTCAAACTGGATTGTTCCCACAGGCCCTGTGGCCGAAACATCGGGCGCTGCCCCCGCGCCGCGGTGAATTGCGGAAGTATGCAGGGTGCGCGTAGCGGAAACCGGCGTTTCCGGAGGCATCTCCGGTTCTGCCGTATCAAAGTCCATCATCGGCTCAAAATCCGCCGTATGGTCTGCCTCCTGCGTGGCCGGTGTGCGGCGCCGCAAAGAGAAGCGGACCGTGTTGCCCCGTTCCCGTCCGGCTTCCGAAACGATCAGAAGCGGATGGTCTTTACCGGGGCGGAAGGTAATGCAGGAGTCGGTCAGCCGCAGCCCCTGCAGGCGGCGGCGCAGCAGGTCCAGAATCTGGTTGCCGATGGACGCATCGTTGAGGTCCGGCGGCAGCGCACAGGCAGCCGCCCCGTGCCGGTCGCAGATCAGCACAAAGGGGCACTGCCCTACCGTGGAAGGCATATAGGCAGCCGCAAAATCCGCCCCTGTAACCTGCAATGCCGAAAGCGCCCGTCCTGCGGCGGCCTGCACTACATCCCCGGGGAACTTTTTGAGCAGCTGGGCCGGCACTTTGATCTGGCGCTGGTGCTGTGCATGGGCATAGCTTTCGGTACCAAAATCAAATACCGCTTCGCTGTGCTGCAGCGGCTGCAGCAAATCACCGAGAATCCGTCCCGTTGTTTCGTCCACCGCCACCAGCAGCTTCCGCTTTTGCAGCAGCAAATCCAGCGTTGCCTGTGCCAGGCTTGTCTCTCCGGTGGCAAAAACATCATCGCCAAACTTGGCGTTGAGTTTTTGTACCCACTTATCGCAATACTGTTCAGCCATCGCCCGGTTGGGTGCGCTGACCTGCACGCAGACAGCAAACTCGCCGTCCCGTTCCAGCAGGCGCAGACCCGGACAGCCGTCTGCCCGGGCTTGCCGCAGCACCGCCGACACTTCGGCGGAGGTGGGGCCAAAAACGCGCAAAATTTTCAGTTGAGTGTTGACCATGATGTGCCTTTCTTTGCGTTGCTAAATATCAATCTGTGCAGAGGGAGCATCAGGGGTGACCGCCATGCCGTCCGGCACCGGCAGCCCCAGCGCCATACGGCGCATCAGATCCAGCGCATACAGCGCCGCGCGGGTACGGATGACGCCCCGGTCATGGTAGCCGCCCAGCGTCAGGCGCATGAGCCAGCCTGTATTGGTCCGGGTATCGGCCCCGGCCAGATAGACCGTGCCCACCGGTTTGCCCGGCAAGGCGCCGCCGGGACCCGCCAGGCCGGTAATACCTACCGCCAGTTCCGCACCGGCAGCCCGGGCCGCCCCAAAGGCCATTGCCACCGCCACCGGGCCGGAAACTACGTTGTATTGTGCAATAAGGGCGGCATCCACCCCCAGCAGTTTTTGTTTGGCGGCTTCGGCGTAGGTAACAAAGCCGAAACCAAATACTTCACTGGACCCCGGCACATTGGTCAGCCGTTCAGCCACCATACCGCCGGTACAGCTTTCGGCCGTGGCAACATGCAGTCCTTTTTCCCGCAGGACCCGCACCACGGTATATTCCAGCGCGGGCACATCCACGTCATAGGCGGCATCGCCCAGAATGGCCCGGAATTTTTCCAGATATTCATTGCAGGCACGTTCCGCTGCCTCTGCCGTGGCTTCCCGCGCCGTTACACGGATCTCGCTTTCCCCCGTCTTGCAGTAAATGGCTGCGGTGGGGTTACTGCTCTCAAACAGCGGCGCCACCTTACTGGCAATGCTGCTTTCGCCGCCCAGCACCCGCAGTGTGCGGGAATGGATGGTGCAGTTCTGCCGCCGCTGCAAAGCGGGCCGGACCTGCTCGGTCCACATGGCTTTCATCTCCCGGGGAACACCGGGCATCAATACGGCGCAGTGCCCCTGGGAGTCTTCAAACCAGGCGCCGGGTGCCGTGCCGTGGTCGTTGATGACCTTGTGACCGTTGACGGGGACCATAGCCTGCTTACGGTTGTTGGAAGTTGGGGTGCGATTGGTGCGGGCAAAGAATGCCACGATCTTCTCCCACTCATCCTCATCAAAACGGAGCGTATCCCCGAAGGCTTCGGCCACCGTTTCTTTGGTGAGGTCATCCTCCGTAGGGCCAAGACCGCCGGAAAACACCAGCAGGTCACTGCGGGAACGCGCCTGATTGACCAGTTCCCGCAGCCGCGGGGGATTGTCCCCGATCACATGCTGATGCAGAACACTGATTCCCAGTTCTGCCAGTTCCCGGCTGAGGTACTGCGCATTGGTGTTGACAATGTCCCCCAGCAGCAGCTCCGTTCCCACGCAAATGATTTCTGCCGTCACAGCAAATCATCCTCTCCCATACGAATGGCGATTTTTTCCACCTGTTCCGCCGCTTCGGTTTCCAGTGCTGCCAGTTCCGGCATTGCTTCCTCGGCGGCCAGGATCTCGGCCAGGGTGGGATTGGTCTTGGGATGGGGCGGCGTAAAGATGGTGCAGCAATCCTCGTAAGGCTCAATGGAGGTTTCGAAGGTGCCGATCTTGCGGGAAATCGAGATGATCTCGGTTTTGTCCATACCGATGCAGGGGCGCAGAACCGGCAGATCCTGGGCTGCATCGGTGCAGGCCAGCGCCGCCATGGTCTGGCTGGCCACCTGGGCCAGGCTTTCGCCGGTGATCAGCGCCTGCAGTTCCAGTTTATCGGCCACCTGCTTGGCAATCCGCAGCATGCTGCGGCGCATCAGCACCGTGAACAGCACATCGGGGGCATGATCCCGGATGTATTCCTGCGGCTTGGTATAGGGCACCACAAACAGTGTGCAATTGCCGGTATACTCCACCAGTTCCTTGGCCAGTTTCTGGACCTTGAGCTTGGCCCGCAGGCTGGTGTAAGGCGGGCTGGCGAAATGAATATGATGCAATGCCAGACCGCGGCGTGCCATGCACCAGGCCGCCACGGGGCTGTCGATACCGCCCGAGAGCAGGTTCAGCGCCCGGCCGCTGGTGCCTACCGGCAAACCGCCGGCGGCATCCACCTTGGGGCCGTGCACATACGCGGCATGATCCCGGATTTCCACCATGATCTCCAGCTGCGGATGATGTACATCCACCCGCAGATGATGGTGCTTGCCCAGCAGATAAGCCCCCAGTTCCCGGCAGATTTCCGGGCTCTTCATCGGGTAGGATTTATCGGCGCGCTTGGCTTCCACCTTAAAGGTGCGCAGCCCGCGCAGTGTCTGGCCCAGGTAGGCTTCGGCCGTTTCGCAGATGGCGGAAAAATCCTTGCTGCACTCCACCGCACGGCTCAGTTTGACGATGCCAAACACATGGGAAACGCGGCGGAACGCTTCTTCGATATCAAGGTCTTCCTCCATGGGTTCGATAAAAACCGTGCTCTGGGCCTGGTACACTTTAAACTTGCCCAGCGGTTCCAACCGCCAACGGATGATTTTGGCAAGGCGTGCTTCGAACTTGCCGCGATTCAGCCCTTTCAGGGTCATTTCGCCCTGATAGGCCAGAATAATTTCTTTCATAGGATTGCCTTTCCGTTGAAAATTCAGATATGCTGCAGACTCTTCAGACCGTTGGACAAACCGTCCAGCAGCGCGTCCACATCCTCGTCGGTGTTTTCTGCGCAGAAACTGACGCGCAGCGCCGTCTGGATAATCCGGTCATCGCAGCCCATTGCCTGCAGGGTATGGCTGGGTTCGCCCTTGTCGCAGGCACTGCCACCCGAAACCAGCACCCCGCGGGTGTTCAGATAATTGATAAAGGTCTGGCTGTTGATGCATCCCGTAGAGAAGTTGACCACTTCCGGCACGGCATCTTCCGGCGAATTGATGATGATGCCGGGCATATTGGCAAGACCTTCCCGCAGGCGGCGGCTCAGCTTGGCAATATGAGCCTCCCGGGTCCGCATGGCCTGGTAACCCTTAGCGGCAGCCAGGCCCAACCCCACGATATACGGCGTATTTTCAGTGCCGGGGCGCAGGCCGCGTTCCTGATGGCCGCCATGGTACGGCGGGCACAGCGTCTGACGCTGGCTGTCCCGGATGAACAGCGCACCGATGCCTTTGGGGGCATGGATCTTATGGCCGGAAACGGCCAGCGTATCCACCCCGGCCCACTTTTGCAGGTCAATGGGGATTCGCAGCCATGCCTGCACCGCATCCACATGGAAATGGGTGCGGTTGTTGCGCGCCTTGATTCCCGCTGCCAGGGCCGCAATGTCCTGCACAACGCCGGTTTCGTTATTGACGGCCATGCAGGAAGCCAGCACTGTGTTTTTATCCACAGCCGCCAGGAATTTCTGCACGTCCAGATGTCCGTCGGCTTCCGGCAGGATCTCCACTACCTGAAAACCTTCGTTTTTCAGTGCACGCACCGCAAGCTGTACACTGGGGTGTTCGAATCCGGACACCACGATCTTGTTGCCCCAATGCCGCCGGGGCATGGCTGCGCCCCACACAGCCATATTGTTGCCTTCTGTACCGCAGCCGGTAAAGTACACTTCGTCACTGCGGCAATGCAGTGTTTTGGCAATCCTTGCACGGGCATTTTCGATGCCATCCTGGGCAGCCACCGCCGGGTCATACAGGCTGCTGGGATTGGCCCACAGTTCCACCAGCGCATCGTGGATGACCTCGGTAACGGCCGGGTCGATGCGGGTGGTCGCGGCATTATCCAGATAATGAAGCTGGGGGTCGGAAAGCATACTGATTCCTCACATTTTTGCACAAAATTATACAGGATAAATTATACACGCCCGCCGGGAGAAAAACAACAGGGCTCACAAATTTTTTTCCGGATTTTGGCACAGAAAAACTGCGGAACGCCCGGAAGCATTCCGCAGTAAAAAGAAACGTTTATTCGCCGAAATCTTCCGCAGCTTTTTTCATCATGCTGCGGATGGGCAGGTTGTAGGGGCAGCGCGTTTCGCAGGCACCGCACTCCACACAGGCGCTTGCCTTGACCGGAAGCGTTGCATACCGTTCACGGCCCCAGCCTTCTAGGCCGTAGCGGTTGAGATACCCCTGGAACAGGAACACGTTGGGAATGGAGATGCCCACCGTGCAGGGAGCGCAGTAGTTGCAGCGGCGGCAGAACTGGGTGCCCAGCATATCCCGCACCTTCTGGCAGGCGGCCTGCTCTTCCTCTGTCAGCGGCGCAATGTTTTCGGCGCCTTTCACATTGCCTTCCAGTTCCTCCGGGGCTGCCATGCCGGGGATGGCCACCGTCACAGACGGGTTGGACAGAACATACCGCAGCGCCAGACGGCCGTCTTCAATGGCGCCGCCCGCAAGGGGTTTCATATCAATAAAGCCCTTGCCCACTTTGGCACAGCGGTCGATCAGCTCTGCCCCCTGCTGCTCCACAATGTTATACGGGAACATGATGGTTTCGATTTCCGGCACCGCAAGAGCCGCTTCAAACACAGCGGCCAGATGCGCCGTCAGACCGATATGCCCTACCACGCCTTTGGCTTTGGCCTCCAGCAGTGCTTCCATGGAACCGCCCGGGGCCAAAATCTTCTGCAGGTCTTCCATGCTGGGGTTATGGAACTGATACAGTTCAATGTGGTCGGTGCGCAGATTTTCCAGGCTCTTGGCCAGTTCCGCTTCCATCTCCGCCTTGGTCAATGCCCGGCACTTTGTCGCCAGAACAAAGGAATCCCGCAGGCCCAGTTCTTCCAGCGACTGCCCGATCCACGCTTCGCTGACCGTATAGGCACGTGCTGTGTCAATGTAGTTGATGCCCGCTTCATGGGCCGCCTTGAGCAGTTCCCGGGTACCGGGCTGGTCAATGCGCTGGATGGGAATACCCCCAAATCCCAAACGGGAAACCTTCAGGCCGGTCTGGCCCAGTTGTACATATTGCATTCTGTTCGCCTCGTTTTTTAGATTTATTGCCTTCCGATTTATTATAACAAATTCTTTGCGGATTTCCAGCCCCTTCTACCTTTTGATTGACAAAAGCGACCCGGTGCGCTACCATTACGTATATATTATCAGTATACAGGCCGACATAAGAGGGGGAAACTACCATGAAATACGGGTTTATTGGCTGCGGTAACATGGGCGGTGCCGTCGCACGGGCTGTCTGCAAAGGTGCCGGTGCCGGCGATGTTCTGCTGGCCAACCGCACCCCTGCCAAAGCACAGGCTTTGGCGGAAGAACTTGGCTGCGCCTGCGGCACCAACGAACAGGTAGCCAGTATCTGTGATTTTATCTTTTTGGGCGTCAAGCCGCAGATGATGGAAGATATGCTGGACGAGCTGGCGCCGGTTCTGGAATCCCGCGCCGAAAGCCGTCCCTTTGTTCTGGTTTCGATGGCGGCAGGCCTTTCCATGCACCAGATCCGGCAGATGGCCGGCAGCGGATACCCCATCATCCGGATGATGCCCAACACCCCCGTGGCACTGGGCGACGGCATGATCCAGTATTGCTATGACGATGTGGAACCGGAACAGCTGAACGAATGGTTGAGCGCCATGGCCCCCGCCGGGCAGCTGGACGAAGTGCCGGAAAATCTGATCGACGCCGCCAGTGCGGTTTCCGGCTGCGGCCCCGCGTGGGTCTACCAGTTTATTGAAGCACTGGCGGACGGCGGTGTGGCTGCCGGGCTGCCCCGTGCCAAGGCGCAGGAATATGCCGCCCAGACTGTACTGGGCAGCGCCCGTATGGTGCTGGAAAGCGGCCAGCACCCCGGCGCCCTGAAGGACGCCGTCTGCAGCCCCGGCGGTTCCACCATTCAGGGAGTTCGTCTGTTGGAGCAGCGGGCTTTCCGCGGCGCTGTGACCGACGCGGTCCTGGCAGCTTACGAAAAAACGAAGGAATTGGGGAAGTAAAACTATGCGCATCGTTGTGAAGGTCGGCACCAGCACCCTCGCCCATCCGGGCGGGCGGCTGAATATCCGCCATACCGAGGATCTGGTCAAGGTATGGAGCGACATCAAAAACGCCGGCCACGAACTGATTGTTGTTTCCTCGGCCGCCACCGGTCTGGGCGTAGGCAAACTGCAGATTCAGAAGCCGAAGGACATCACCACCAAACAGGCCGCCGCTGCCGTGGGACAGTGCGAACTGATGTATACCTACGACCGGCTGTTCAGCCAGTACAACCACACAGTGGCCCAGATGCTGCTTACCTGGGAGGACTTCGACCACGAAAACCGCCTGCGCAACCTGCGCAGCACGCTGGAACGTTTGCTGCAGCTGGGTGCCATTCCCATCGTAAACGAAAACGACTCCATCGCCATTGAAGAATATTCTCTGGGCGACAACGATACCCTGGCCGCACTGGTGGCACAGTGTATCCACGCCGACCTTGTGGTATTGCTTTCGGACATTGACGGCCTGTTTACAGCCGATCCCCACAGCGCCCCCAACGCCCGGCTGATTCCCGTGGTGGAAGAGATCACCCCCGAAATCGAACGACTGGCCGGCGGTGCCGGTTCCTCGCTGGGGACCGGCGGCATGCTGACCAAGGTGATTGCCGCCAAACGGGCTACCAACGCCGGCGTTGATATGATTATTACCAACGGTGCCCACGCCGAGGTCCTGTATGATATTCTGGAAGGCAAACCGGTCGGCACCAAATTCATCGGCAAAAAGGAGGAATTGCAGTGACCACCCAGGAAATTTTGCAGGCTGCCCAAACGGCGCGCCTGCCGCTGGCCATGGCGGATACCCACACCAAAAACGAAGCGCTGGAAGCTATGGCTGTTGCCCTGATTGCTGCGCAGGAAGAGATCCTTGCCGCGAACAAACAGGACCTGGAAGCGGCACGCGGCCGCGTCAGCGATGTGATGCTGGACCGGCTGGCACTGACGCCCAGCCGCCTGACCGATATGGCCAAGGGCATGCGCGAAGTAGCGGCTCTGCCCGATCCGGTGGGTGCAGTGCTGCGCAAGATTGTACGTCCCAACGGACTGGTTATTGAAAAGACCGCCGTTCCCATGGGTGTAATTGCCATCATTTACGAGAGCCGCCCCAACGTAACCAGCGATGCCGCTGCCCTGGCCCTGAAGGCAGGCAGTGCCTGCGTGCTGCGCTGCGGCCGGGATGCCTGGGCCAGCTGCCACGCCATTGTGCAGGCCCTGCGCGCCGGACTGCGGAAAGTACATCTGCCGGAACACGCCATCAGCCTGATTGAGGACACCAGCCACGCCAGCGCCAACGAACTGATGACCGCCGACGGTCTGGTGGACCTGCTCATCCCTCGCGGCGGCGCCGGACTGATCCGTGCCTGTGTGGAGAATGCCACTGTGCCCTGCATCCAGACCGGTACGGGCATCTGCCATGTGTATGTGGATGCGGACGCCGATCTGGATATGGCGCTGCGCATTGTGGAGAACGCCAAAACCAGCCGTCCCAGTGTGTGCAACGCCGAGGAAGCCCTGCTGGTTCACCGGGATGTAGCCGCCACCTTCCTGCCGATGCTGAAAAAGTGCCTGGTCGACGACCGCACGGCTGCCGGACTCACTCCGGTGGAACTGCATCTGGACTCCACTGCTGCCGCCATCATTGACGGTGTTCCCGCCGGTCCCGCCGACTTTGACACCGAATATTTGGATTATAAACTCAGCGTGGCTGTGGTGGATTCTCTGGAAGATGCCATTGCCCATATTGCCAAACATTCGACCCATCACAGCGAGGCCATTATCACCAACGACAAAGTTGCTGCTCAGCGCTTTGCCACCTGTGTAGACAGTGCCGCCGTATACATCAACGCCAGCACACGCTTCACCGATGGCGGCGAATTCGGTCTGGGCTGCGAGATGGGCATCAGCACCCAGAAACTGCACGCCCGCGGCCCCATGGGTCTGGCAGAACTGTGCACCTACAAATACATCGTGCATGGCAACGGACAGACCCGCGGCGGCGCCGCTTCTCTGCTGCAGACGCCCTGCCACTGAAAAATGACATAGAAAACCTCCCGGCAAGCTTCGACGCCTGCCGGGAGGTTTATTATTTATCCGAAAATTCGTTCAGAACAGCATAAGAAAACTTTACACAGAGCTTTTTCGCACCAGTCTGCAAACTGCCGTACCCGCAGCAGCCGGAACAACAGGCTGCGCACAGCATCCACCGCGGTACACACCAGATAGATGACCACCGCCGTACCGATCACGGCCAGAACCAGCAGCGGTCCCGGCAGCGAAGCGTAGGAAGCAAAACGGTTTTCCATCAATGCATCGCTGACCAGCGGGTGGTTATGGATCAGGTACACACCAAACGCCAGCGGCGATGCAAGACGGATCAGCCGCACACTCCATGCGGGCAACCGCAGATTTCTGAACAGAAGCAGCAGTCCTACCGCCGCCAGCAGCACAGTGGGCGAAATGTAATTCAACCAGTCCGACTGTGCACCGAAAAAGCGGTCACCGATTTTGGCATACCATTCCACCCGCCGTGTCAGGATGTTGCGTCCCATCCGCAAAGCGTAGCTGAGCAGAGAGAATCCCACATACATTCCCAGCGCCTGGGTGGCCCGGATTTTTTCCCATGCCTTGGACTGGCGGATATACCCGCCGATCAGGTACAGAATGGCCAGCCACCAGACGGAATATCCGTTTGCCAGATAGAATCGATCATGACGGGTAATCGTCGGGAATACCGAGAATACCAGCACTAACACAACCAGCATCATGCGCAGCTGCCGCCGCGGCATGGTGCGTACCAGGTGATTGAGCAGCGGAATCAAAAAGAACAGCCCAAAGTAAGCCGTAAAATACCAGTAATCCACGTACTGATAGGTGACGGGCATCAAGGCGTGGAGCAGGTCGGTAATCCCCACACTGCCGGGCATCAAGATCCCCCACAATGCCGTAAAACCTACACTGTAAAATGCCACCTGCAACCACAGGTTGATCAGATTGGCGGGGCGCCAGCGGCTTGCCACTCCCACATAACCGGAAATCAGTGCATAACAGTTCACCGCACAGTAGGCAAATGCTTCCGGCAGGTAAGCCCAGTACACACTGTGCCCCTGTGCCGCTTCCAGCACACCGCCGTGGCCTTCGGTATGCAAAATCACCACCAGCAGCATGCTGAACATGCGCAGCAGATCTATGCCGTAGTTTCGTTGTTGCTGCATGCAAATGTCCCCTTTTCTACCAAAAAAGCGACGGTCCGAACGCCCGGACCGTCGCCTTCTTTCTTCAATCAGCCGATGTTCATGTCAACTGCCGTGTTGATGCCGTTGACACGACCCGAACCGGTATACTGCCAAATGTTGTACTTGTAATTAAAGCTGAGGGTATCGCGGTACTGTGCGATCCAGATATTATACTTGCTGATATTCGCAAAGTTCAGCGCGTTATAGAACCAGCTTGCGTAGGAATAAACGCCCGCCTTGTAGCCTGCGTTGCGGATCGTCTCGCAGAAGGCCACTGCGCAAGCCGTACGCTCTGCAGCGCTGATGGCGTTGGCACGTCCGCCGGCCACAGACTCGGTGTCGTAGTAAACACCCAGCGGCAGCGAGTAACCGCTGACCAGGCTTAGCACCATACTGGCTTCTTCCACCGCTTCCGCCTCATTGATGGCCTGGCTGTAGAAGTAAACGCCCACCTTCAGGCCGGCATTGATGGCGCCCTGGATATTCTGCCGATAGGTAGAATCCTCTACCAGCGCACCCGTACCATAACCGCGGTAACCACAGCGGATAATGGCAAAGGTGATGCCGTCGGCCTTGACCGCGTTCCAGTCGATCACACCCTGGAATTTGGAAACGTCAATACCGCGGGACGTACGGTTCAATGTACCGTCTGCACCAAAGGTGTATACATCTCCCTGAATGACCTGGTTGCCCGTGACAGGCTCATGCGTAACCGGGTCATAGTAATAGGTCACACCGTCAATCTCCTGCCAGCCGGTGTAAACATACTCCACCTTTTCGGTGCTGGTCACATCAAAGCCATATCCCGCCAATGCGCTTGCCTCGATCTCATCCGGCCAACCGGCAGTAGGATCGCTGGGCGTCGCCGTAGGAGCGGCGGTGGGTACCGGCGTTGCTGTGGGAGCCGGCGTAGGCACCGGGGTCGGTGCCGG